>Ga0209148_1000117_pt1 | contig 188938 bp, 175 predicted proteins | sample AraplaCol_mMF_r2_2_FD_184288 | JGI IMG/M metagenome (GOLD analysis project Ga0209148, IMG submission 184288) | Arabidopsis root microbial communities from North Carolina, USA - plate scrape CL_Col_mMF_r2 (SPAdes) (version 2) | ecosystem: Host-associated > Plants > Roots > Endosphere | place...
AGATTTCTGCCGCGCGGATTTCCATGTTCAACCTTTCATCGCAGTCGCGAGTGCGTTCAGTTTGGTGCGGATCGAGCCGTCGATCTGACGGCTGCCGAGACGGACGATCAGCCCGCCGAGAATTTTGGGGTCGACGGTCGCGTCGACCGCGACCTCGCTGCCGACCATGGATTTGAGACGCGCGGTGAGCGCGGCCATCTGGCCCTTGTCGAGCGGATGCGCGGTGATCACCTGCGCGCTGGTCTCGCCGCGATGGCGCGCAGACAATGTGTTGAAGTCGCGGATGATCGCGACGAGCGCGCGCAGGCGCCGATTCTCGGCGAGCACGCCCAGGAATTTGCCGGTGAGCGGATCGAGTTTGAGCGGCTTGACGAGCCCGGCCACGACCTTGCCGGCTTCGGCGCGGCTGACCAGCGGGCTTGCGACCAGACGCTTCAGGTCGTCCGAATCGGCCAGCGCCTGCTTCAGCGTGGCGAGGCTGGCGCCGACCTTGTCGAGCTTGTTTTCGTCGAGGGCGAGCTCGAACAGAGCGGTGGCGTAGCGACCGCTAAGACTTGCCTGTATGCCGCCGGAATACTCCACGCGCTCGTCGTCCCCTGATTTGATGGTGCCCCGCGCCATTTGAGCGGGCAGGGCGGAAACGGGCGCTGCCGGACGGCCGCCCACTTCGGTCGCGCGCCGCCTAGCAAGCGGGTGTGCGGAATGCAAGGTGAGCGGGTCAAATCCGCGTGATGTTTATCCCGTCCATCACGTAGCGCGCAAAATGGAAGTCGCGAATCGCGACAATGCGCCCATCCGACCAGTCGAGCAGCATGATGAAGCGGCTTTCACTGTCGTTGGGATCGGTTGCGAGCAGGCTCGGCCGACCGTCAACGATGGCGGGTTCCAGCCGCCACGCAACCGCGGCATCCGAATAGCGCGTATAGTAAACGGAGACATCGGCCTTGCCGTCGCGGCGGACGCCCGGGGGCATGACGAGCTGGACGTCGGCGGCGAGCAGATCACGCAAGGCGTCGAACTGCCGGGCGTTGAACAGATCGGCATAAGCGCGCAGCCGGAGCCTTTCCTGTTCGTCGATCGGCGCGGGTTCGGCGGGTGCCGCCAGGCAATTGCGGCCACGATGGAGCGTGGCCTTGACCGCCGCAACGCTGGTTTCGAGGATCGAGGCCGTCTCCGCGAGCGAATAACCGAGCACGTCGATCAGCACGACCGAGGCGCGCTGTGGCGGAGGCAGTGGTAGGAAGGCGGTAAAGCCGAGCGTCACTTCGGCGCGGGCGGCGCTGCCGGTGCCCGGATCGGCGGGCTCATGATCGGCGAGATCGAGCGTTTCGCCGCGCTTCCGGCGGAGGGCGTCAATCGCGGAATTGCGCGCGATCCGGAACAGCCAGGCTTCTGGCTGCTCGATGGGCGCGGATCGGCCATAAGCGAGCGCGGCACGCGTCATCGCTTCCTGAACCACGTCCTCGCCGTCGATCGCCGACCCCATCATGCGCCCGCAAAAGCTGTGCAGCCGGGGACGCATGGTCTTCAGCCAATCCTCGAAACCCTGATCCGTCAGCCCGGCCATTCGTTCCCTCCTTCTTCGCTTGCCCAGACGACGTGACGGATCACGACGGAGAAAGGATTCCGAATGCCCACGGAATCCTTTCACGCGCCGCATCCGTCAGAGGGATGGGAGCGCTTTTGCTCCGCTGATGGAGTGTCCGAAAATGCAGCGTCTGACCATTGTCCGTTACAAGGTGAAGCCCGAATTCGTCGCCGAGAATGAACGCCTGTCGCACGCAGTGTTCGAGCGTCTGCGGCGCGACGCGCCCAGCGGTGTGGTGTACAGTCTTTTCAAGGAGGCCGACGGGCAAAGCTTCGTCCATCTGTTCGTGAATCTGAGGGAGGATTCGTCCGACGTGCTGACCGAAACGCCCGAATTCCAGGCCTTTACCGCGGACGGTGCCGCGCGATGGGAGGTGCCGGCCGAAGTGGTCCGACTGAGCGTCGGTCAGGTCGATTCCTACTTTTCCTCGACCGCGGAGATTTGACCGCAAGCCGCGGGAGGCGAAGGCGGCGGGAAGGGCATAGATGCGACGGGTCAGTTCGAGGAGACCCCGTCATGACCTATCGCATATCCGGTCTGGATCCCGCCGCCTTCGCCGACACCGACGCCTTGCTCGCGGCGGGGGCGATCCGCGTAAGGGCGGATGCCAAACCTGGTTTTCCCTGCCGCGTAACGCTGGAAGACGCGGAGCCGGGGGAGAGCCTATTATTGCTGAACCATGTCTCGCACGACGTGGCGACGCCATTCCGATCCGCCTATGCCATCTATGTGCGCGAGGGCGCCGCCGAGGCGCCTGTCTATGTCGATTCGACGCCTCCTTTCCTGGATCATCGCACGCTCGGCCTTCGCGGCTTCGACAAGGATGGGATGCTGCGCCGGGCGAGCGTCGCGGGGCCGAGCGAGGCGGACGGTGCGCTTCGGGCCCTCCTCGAACATGACGAGGTCGCCTATATCGATATCCATAATGCAGGCGCGGGCTGCTTCATGGCCCGCGCGGAGCGGTTCGATGCTTGAGAATGACGATCAGCGCTGGGCTGCCGTGCTGCGCCGCGACCGTGCGGCTGACGGGCAGTTCGTGACCGGCGTGCTGTCGACGGGCATCTATTGCCGCCCATCCTGCGCCGCGCGGCATCCGAAGCGCGACAATGTGCGCTTCTTTGCCGGTGGCGCCGAGGCGCGCGGTTTCGGCCTTCGCGCCTGCCTGCGCTGCCGCCCCGACGAGGTGGCGGCGGACGAAGCGGGCATTGCGCGCGCGATCCGCCTGATCGACGAGGCGGAGGAGCCGCCGACGCTCGAGCAGCTTGCCGACGCCGCGGGCTATAGCCCGTTCCATTTCCATCGCCTGTTCCGCCGCGCGACCGGCGTGACGCCGGCGGTCTATGTCCGTGCCGAGCGCGCCAGGCGCGCCGAACGGGCGCTTAAGGAGTCCGATACCGTGACCGAAGCTTTGTACGATGCCGGCTATGCCGCACCCGCGCGTTTCTATGCCGAAGTTCCCGACCGACTGGGCATGACGCCCTCCAAATGGCGCGACGGCGGGCGGGGCGAGACGATCCGATGGGGCGTTGCCGAGACCGATCTTGGCCCGTTGCTGGTCGCCGCGACCGAGCGGGGTATCTGCCGGGTCGCGTTCGAGGCCGACGATACCATGCTGCGCCAGCTCTTCCCCAACGCGCGGATCGAGAAAGGCGGGGCGGCGCTGGACGGCCTGCTCGCCGACGCGGTCGATTATGTGACCAGGCCTACGTCCAAGATGACGCTGCCGCTCGACGTGCGCGGTACCGCCTTCCAGCAGGCGGTGTGGCGCGAATTGTCGCGCATCCCGCCAGGCGAGACTTTGAGCTACGCCGCGCTGGCGGCGCGTGCGGGCAATCCCAAAGCGGTGCGCGCGGTGGGATCGGCGTGCGGCGCCAATCCGGTCGCGGTGCTGATCCCGTGCCATCGCGCGCTGCGCTCCGACGGCAGCTTGGGCGGCTACGCCTGGGGGCTGCCGATCAAGCGGAAGCTGCTGGAGCGTGAGGCGGGGTAGGCTCTGCACCGTTCGCGCTGAGCTTGTCGAAGCGCTGTCCTTGTTCTTGGAAGCGGAGAATAGAAGGACAGGGCTTCGACGAGCTCAGCCCGAACGGATTGGCCTACGCCGCCTCGGTCGCCAGCGGGTGGTCGTAGGGGAAGTTGGGGGTGCGGACGTCGCCGAAGCAGCGGCTGCACAAAGGAACTTGGTCGTGGCGGCCTGCGTCCATCGTCTCGGCGAACTGGCGGCGGGCGAGGTTGGTCATGGTCTCGCGAAAGCTCTCGATCATCAGGTTGCCGAGCGGCTGTTCGCGCACGAAATCGTTGCAGCAGGGCAGGACCGCGCCGTCGCAATCGACGATCAGGTCGCGCGTCACGCTGGACGTGCAGCGGATCGGCAGCGGCGAGAGCGAGAGTTTGTGGAAGAGGCTCAAGTCCTTCATGCAGCGGCTCGACATCGGATCGAACACAACCTCCTTGGCGCCGCGCGATAGGAACCAGTCGCGGATCGTGGCGAGATCGTCGAGATTGGCGCGGCTGACGGGGACGCTGACGCGGACCTTGCCGGGGAAGTCGCGCAATATCTGCTCATATTTGGGGAAGACGTTCTTCGCCCGCAGCGGGGTCATCAGATAGTCGTAGGTGGCGGGCGTCAGCGATTCGCAATGGAGCGAAAGCAAGGTGACGTAGGGGAAGAGCGCCTTGTGCCTGGCGCTATTATAGGCCGCGCCGTTGGTGTTGACCGAGAAGATCACGTCGGGGAGCCGTTCGTGCACGTAGCGCGCGCGCTCGACCACCATCGGATCGACCAGCCCATCGCCGAACAGGCCGAAGCCGATATGGCTGTCGACCGCCACGCCTTCGTCGACGATGCCGTCGATGATCTTGCGGAACAGCGTCATTGGCATCGTGCCGCGCGGGCTGTTGGCGGTGCTGGCCTTGCCGGTCGGGCAATGGACGCACGAGGCGTTGCAGGTGCCGGTCGTGCCGATCCCGACCGAGTTCAGATGCGGTACGCCATCGGCAGGGCGCGGGCGCGCCTTGGCGATCTCGCGCCGCGTGACCACCAGGTCGGCATCCAGCAGGCGCGCCGCGCGGAAAGACAGGCCGGCGAGCCGGGGATGATGGCGGTATTTGGCCATGCCGCCCCACTTCTGGAGCAGCAAGGCAAGCTTGCGGATCGGGCCGGCGGGGGCGGTTTGTTCAAGCACGGCCGCTCTTTAGCAGAGGATAGGTCCTTCCCGAAAGCCGCGGGTGCGGGCAGAAGGGGCCGACGTGCGGTGGCGAGCGGCGATATTGGCTTTAGGGGCCTGGCTGGCGACGGCGGCGATGGCCGCGCAGGAGCCCGCGCCCAAGGTGCCCGACAAGGCGGCCGACGTCCCTCCCCATATCCAGACGCAGATCGAGGCGCTGGCGCAGGACGGAGCCGAATATGCGCGGCTGTACGGGGTGCCGATCGGCCAGGCGATGCGCGAGCTGCAGGCCGAGCAGGACAGCGTGCCCGCGACCGACGCGCTCGCGCAGGAGTTCCGGGAGAGGCTGGCGGGGATCAGCATCGCGCATGATGGGGCTTTCCGGATCATCGTGCTGCTGACGGGCGATACGGCGGTCGAGCCGCGGACGATCGTCGCGGGCGGGATCGTAGTGCCGGTCGTCTTCCAGACCGGCGCGCCCGCGACGCGCGAGCAGATATTGGCGGCGATCGCGGCGCATCAGGCGGACATCCGCGCCGCGGTCCACGGGCCGCCCGGCATGGGGGCCGATCCGCGCACGGGGATGCTGACGGTGATGGTCAAGGCGGGCGACGTCGGCGCGGACGGCGTGGAGGCGCTGGCGGCACGCTTCAGCGCGATCGCGGGCGTGCCGACCGAGGTGAAGGCGTGGAGCGACAGTGATAGCAATCTGGCGGTGGCGGGCGGAGGGCGCGTGCTGGGCTTCGACCCTGAGATCAACCACAAGGCGGTCTGCACCAGCGGCTTCGTCGTCACCGACGGCAGTCAGACCGCGCTCTCGACCGCGGCGCACTGCCCGGACCAGCTGAGCTATGTCGATCCCAATGGTACGGAGGTGCCGCTGACCATGATCGGCGCGTGGGGCGCCTATTACCAGGACGTGCAGATCCATACAGGGGCAGGGGAGCTGGCGCCGCTCTTCTATGCGGACAAAGGCAAGACCGCGCTGCGGGCGGTGACGAGCTGGCGCAACCGGACGAGCACGCGCGCCGGCGACATGGTCTGCCATCGCGGCGAGCGCACGGGCTATAGCTGCGCCGAAGTGGAATATCCCGATTACGCCCCGCCGGGCGACCTATGCGCGGGGCCGTGCGAGGCGACCTGGGTCGCGGTGCGCGGGCCGACGTGCAAGGGCGGGGACAGCGGCGGCCCGGTGTTTGCGGGGACGATCGCCTTCGGGCTGGTCAAAGGGGAGAGCCACACCGGCGACGGGCGGTGCCGGCTCTATTATTATATGTCGACCGACTATCTGCCGCCGGGGTGGACGGTGGCGGTGAGTCGCCCTGGCCAGGTTCTGGAAAAATAAAAAACATCAGATCCGAACTTGATGGTTGACCTATTTGGCTCGTTTTGGCTGAAATTGGTATTTTTAGATAACCAGATTGGTTTTCTTTCTGCCTCCCTAACCGACGCTACGCCTGCATTTCTATCCCAACAACGCCCGCCTTATACATCAATGTTCTCGTTTTGTCCAGAGACATGGCAGGCTGAACCGCCCGGATGGCTTTGTCGCCTGGTGCTGTGACGGAGCGCCCGATGAGGAGGAAGCGGCCCTCGTGGCGTCGCATTGGTTCGGAGAGCCTGCGACTGGCTAAGTCCGCCGTAGCTCACGCGTCATGCAGGAGCGGTTGGCCCGCGTGAAGGCCAATCGGATCGCGTGGCGTGACTCAAGATGGGGGGCGCCTAATTGGTATTGTGTCCCCGAATTTCCCTGGCAAATTGCAGGCTGCGCGTAAGCCGGATCAGCGCGGTTGGGCGGTCATCTCGAAGCTGACAGTCAGTTTTCTCGGGTGGGACCGGGGAAAGGGTTCGAATTCTTGCCTGCCGACCTTGATGGGACCTTCGCACATGTTCATCGGCCGGCCGCTGATCTGGGCTGCCTGTACCGGTACGCATTCGGTGACGATTCCCGTCGGCGCCACGGTGAAGACGGACTGGGCCAGGACTTTATGTTCGCCGCCCGGAGAGCGGAGCGTGTTCAATTCGGTGCCGTCATCGACCTCCGACGCCAGCAGCACGGCAATGCTGCGGTAATGATCCAGGGATATGGAAAGGACCATTTTTGCCAGGTCTTCAATCCCCTGGGGGCTACAGCTCGCCTCCGGATCATGGGCTCCGACCTCGGCGAGCCTGCACGCCGTGATATGCCCCTTGCCGTTCAGGCTGAAGGTCATACGGGATCCGTGCGACGCGAGCTGTTCGCGTGGAATGGCCCAGCGAAATTTCTCAAGCGCCCTGGACGCCACGGGCTGGCCCGATGCGTCGTGGGCCGGGATGAATTTCGCGCGCCGCAAGAGGAGCGCGCAGGTTACCGCGTCGAGATCCGCATTGCCGGAGGATTGATCCACTTTGCAATCCGCAAGGTTTCCCGCGGCGTCGATCGTCAGCGCCACCCGGACCGCCCCCTCCGCATCGACCCTGAGGGCAGCGGGAGGATAGTCGTCCGGCGTGACCCACTGCCGCGGATCGCCGGCGGGCCGCACAAGCGTGGCGGCCGCCACAGCCAACATCATGACGAATGGCGCCATTTCTCGTCCCCCTGCGTGCTTATGGTTTGATTTAATCGAACCCCGATTAGCATGTCGACGCCGGATCGTGGGGCGATCTGCATGCGTCGAGCGCGGCCATCGGATTGAGCCGAGCGAGCATCAGTAGCAGCCAGCTCTCCGCCTTATACATCAATGTTCTTGTTTTGTCCAGATGCATGGCAGGCTGAACCCAAACCCTCCCCTGACGGGGGAGGATTTGGGTGGCCTCAGCCGAGACCCTGCCCCTTCGCCCAGGCGGCAAACAGTTCGGGCCAATGGTGCGCGTTCTCGCCGGCCGGGCCGAGCACGAAAAAGCCGTGGCCGCCAGCGGTGAACAAATGCGTCTCCACCTTCACGCCCGCCGCCTTGAGCGCGGCGCGCATCTCGACCGTGTTTTCGACCGAGACGGTGTTGTCGTCCTCGGCATGTGCCAGGAAACAGGGCGGGGTGGCGGCGGAGACGTTGTGTGCGGGGCTGTGCGCGCGCTGGACAACCAGCGAGGAATCGGGGCCGAGCAAAGCGTCGCGCGAGCCGCCATGCGCGAGCGGCGCGCTCATCGACTGGACGGCATAGATGGGCGCGGCAATGGCGGGCCGTGCGCTCAGCCGATCGGCGGCATCGACCGGATCATAGACTTTGGCGCCATGCCGGGTGGCGAGATCGCCGCAGACGTGGCCGCCGGCGGAAAAGCCGAGCGCGCCGATCTTTTCGGGATCCACGCCAAATTGCGTGGCGCGCGACCGGATCAGCCGCATCGCGCGCTGTGCATCGGCGAGCGGCACGTCAGCCCGGTTCGCCCAGCCCTCGCCCGGCAGCCGGTAATAAAGCACGAAGACGGTCCAGCCGCGCGCGGTGAGCTGGGGCGCGAGTTGATAGCCTTCCCCGTCGATGAGGATCACCGAATAGCCGCCGCCGGGCGTGACCAGCAGCGCCGCCCCGTTCGGCTGCGCTGGACGAAACACCTTCATCCGCGGCCGGGCGATGCCCTTCACCACGCGGCCATGATGTTCCTCTGTGCCGCCATCGATCACCTGCTCGACCGGAAGGACCGCGGGCGCGCCGGGCGGCGTGCCGGGCCAGAGATCGATCTCCTCGGCTGGAGATGCGGGCCAGATGCCGGGGTGATCGGCGGCCCGGGCGGCTGAGGCGAGCGCGCCGGTGGCAAACGTGGCCAGCAGGGTTTCGCGGCGGCTTAGCATGGGTGTTCGTCCTCTCGTGTCGTTGGGGTGCCATGGCCGGTGGGGAGGCCGGGCGAGGGTGAGCTATACTTTGTCCTGTTCAGGTTGATACGTTCGTCCCGAGTAGCCATTGAGCCGGCCGAGATGGCGTATCGAGGGACCTGTGTCTCGATACGGTTCTCGACAGGCTCGAACCCTACTCGACACGAACGGATCAATTGAAACAGGAGAGCTTAGGCCAAACGGGGGCGGCTCAGCCTGTCTTCCAGTAGCCGGCGCGCCTGAGGCCAGTCCGCGGCGACGATCGAGAAGCGCGCCGAATCCCGCGGGATGTGATCGGCCGCGAGCCGATGCGAACGCAGGATGCCCTCGAACTGCGCTCCGATCCGCGCCAAAGCGGCGCGGGATCGGTCGTTGCGCGCGTCGGCGTGGAAGCAGACGGAACAGGCGCGCCAGGTCTCGAAGGCGTGCGAGAGCATCAGGAGCTTGGCTTCGGTGTTCGCCGCCGTTCGCACGGCCGACGGCGCAAGCCAGGTATAGCCGATCTCGCACGTGTCGATGACATTAGGCTTCGCCCGCTCATGCCCGGCCGGCCAAAGCCAGCGTGCGATGTCGAAGAAGCGGGTCGAGCCGATCACCAGGTCACTGTGCTGATCGATCGTGGCGAAGGCGAGCGCACGTCCTTCCGCCTTCCACTGCAGCGCGGTCTCGACATAGGCGCGCGCGGCGTCGACTGATGACGGTACCGGACTCCATCGATACAGGTCCCCGCCGTCGCGGCTGGCGGCGACGAGCTGGTCGACATGCTGCCGGTCAAGCGGCTCAAGCCGGACCGAATTTCCGCGCAAGATGACGTCGTCGATCGCTCCAGGGCTCATGGCTGGCCGTCTTCTCCTGTTATCGCGCGCCTCATTCCCGGTGGGAGGGCGCGTGTCAAAGGGGATGCCCTTTCCCCTTGCTCAGCCGCGTCGATCTTGCATAGGCGTGCGTCATGAAACTCTCTCCGCGCGCGATGCATCCCCTGATTTCCTTGATGACCCTGTCGTTGCTGGCGCCGCCGCTGCTTGCCGGTAGAGCGCCAGCCCGTCGCGCCAGGGCGCCCGCTGCCGCACCGAGGCCCGCTGCGGCGGACATGAGCATCATCGCATTGCCGCTGACACCCATCGTGCCGGCCGAAAAGCGTGTATGCACGAGCCGGACGCCGTCGGGCCTGGGTTATACGATGCTGCGTCCGGGATCGGGGGCGAAGCCCGCGGCGGATGCGACCGTGCTGGTGAATTATATCGGCTATCTGGCCTCAACCGGCGCGGTGTTCGACCAGGGGATGCGGACGCCAATGCCGGTCGGCCAGGTGATCCCGGGATTCTCGCAGGGCCTTCAGCTGATGGCCAAGACGGGCGTCGTGCGCCTCTGCATCCCGGCTGCGATGGGCTATGGCGCACAGGCTTCGGGACCGATCCCGGCCAATTCCGATCTGGTGTTCCAGGTCGAGCTTCTGGATTTCAGGACAGCGGCTGAGATGGCGGAGGCTGAGAAGCAGCAGGCTGGGCAACCGGCGGGGGAGAAGGGGGCGGCTCCGAAGGAGTAGCGGGGCTGGGGGGCTGGCTAATTGTATTGTGTCCCGGTTTCGAGACCTCCTCGGCGCTTCCCTCGCACTCCCTAATTACGTAATTACGGTGACAGTGCACTTATCTCCAAAGCCCGAGTCCGTCGGCTGAGCTGATCCGTAGATAAGTGCACTGTCACCGTAATTCGTCGGCTGAGCTGATCCGTAGATAAGTGCACTGTCACCGTAATTCCTGTCACCGTAATTCCTAAATAGTATTGTGTCCCCGAATTTAGGGGCGGGTCAGGCTTCCAGGATTGTGGGAAGGTGAAAGGCCGGGAACAGCCTTTGCGCGAGCGGCTGCATGAAGGCGGTGAAGATCGCGATCCCGCCTTCGTCCAACGACAGAAGCTGCATCGAATGGGCGTTCCAACGTCCGTCGGCGCCGAGCGTGTAATGGGCAAAGGCGGGTTGCAGATTGGCGCCGATCGGAACCAGCCGGAAGCCGCGATAAGCGGGCCAGACGCTCGCGAAGAAGTGGCCGATGGCGTTCCGGCCCTGATAATATTCGCGCCAGGGCGGCATCGAATAGAGCGCGTCCTCCTTGAGCAGCGCGGCGAACCGTTCGATGTCGCGGCTTTCCCAGGCTTGCACGTAGCGATCGAGCAGGGCCCGCTGATGCGCATCGGCAATCGATGCCGGCCGCGGATCGCGGTCGAGCGTGGCGAGCCTGGCCCGCGCGCGCTGCAGCGCGCTGTTCACCGAGGCGACGGACGCGTCGAGCATGGCGGCGACCTCGATCGCGGACCAGCCCATGACATCGGCCAGCAGCAGAGCGGCGCGCTGGCGCGCGGGCAATTGCTGGATCGCGGTTATGAATGCGAGACGGACGGACTCGCGCAGCTCGTAGCGGGCATCCGGGCCGGCGGCGGGATCGGGCAGGCTCTCCAGCTCGGCGTCGGGATAGGGCTCGACCCACAAGGTTTCGACGTCGGGCCGCCCCTGCGGCTTCTCGGCGGAGGGACCGCCGAGCTGGGGCGGCATCATCCGGGCGCGCCGCGCGCGGCTCTCCACCATGTTGAGCGCGACATTGGTCGCGATCCGGTAGAGCCAATTCTTGATCGAGGCGCGCGCTTCGAAATCGTCGAAGCCGCGCCAGGCGCGCAGCATGGTTTCCTGGACCGCATCCTCGGCCTCGTGCAGCGAGCCGAGCATGCGATAGCAATGCAGCTTGAGCGCGCGGCGATGCGTCTCGGCCACGGCGGCGAAATCCGCCCGGCTCGGCGGGGCGGTGTCCGGAGATGTAGCGAGCCTCTTGTCCGTCATGAACACCTTCAAGCTAATGGTTGAAATCCAACGCTTGGAACCTCGTCATTGCAGGCCCCGAAGGGGCGCGGCAATCCAGATCCGTGGTCCTGGATCGCCACAGCTTCGCGCTTCGCGATGACGCGAAGAGGATGTCTGGCTTTCACCTCTAGCTTACCGCGGCGACGCCGTCGGCGGAAATGGTGAAGATCGAGTCCGCCGACGGCGGCCCGACCGTGAGGTCGAGGACTGCCTCGGCAACGTCCGAAGGTGACTGGCGGGCGCCCATATTTTCGAGAAACTTCTCGGGCGGAACGTCGAGATATCGGGCATAGCCGTTCAGCGCGGCCTGGCCGAGATCCGTTTCCGGCATGATGCGCGAGGGGACGAGCGCCACGAAACGGATGCCGAGCTCGCGGCGATCGGATTCGGCCTGGCAATAGCGGGCGAGGAACATCTGCATGCGCTTGGCGCCGGCATAGCCGCCCGAAATGGGCGAGCCGCCGAGGCCGGCGCCGCTGGAGATGATCACCACTGTCGAGCCCGATGCGAGCGGCAGCCGCAGCGCCTCGCGGCAGAACAGGAACGCCATCCTGGCGTCGACCTCCCAGTTCACGCCGAATTCGGCCCAGCTAAGCTCGGATATCGGCCGGACCGGAGGCGTGGCGCCGCCGCAGATCACCAGCAGGTCCGGCGTCGCCTTGGCGAAGACCGTCCGCGGCGCGTCGTCCGAGGCTGCATCGAGCGCGAGCGTGCCGACGCCCGGCATGGCCTTTGCGACCTCGGCCAGCCCGTCGGCCTGCCTGGCAACCGCCAGCACCTTCGCGCCCTCGGCCGATGCAAGCTGCACGATCTCGCGGCCGACACCGCGGCTCGCGCCAAGCACGACCACCTGCTTGCCCTGCAACACTCCGTTCTCCGACATGACTTAAATCTCCGCTGACACCAGTGTCGCCGTGGAGACCGCCGTCGGCGCGAAAGTCATCGGTCAGGCGAAGATTTTTCAGTGCAGATAGACATCGATATGGATCTTGTTGGTGACCAGGTCGGCATATCCCGAACCCCAGGCGGATTTCGCATTGACCCACGCATAGTTGGCGGCGGCGGTGAGGAGGTCGATCTTCACGGCCAGGTCGACGGTCGGCGCGCCGTCGCGCGGGGACCCGACGCCTTCGGCCCTCAGCGCGATGCGATGGCCGTCATCAGTTTCGATGGTGCCCCGCAGCTCGAGCTCACGGCGGCCATCGGCACGCACGCGCAGATAGTCGATGCCGCGCATCGCGCCGGCCAGGCGGCCTTTCACAGGCCCGGTGAGCGCGACGTCGAACTGCGCGCCTTGCGGCGGCACCGTCTCCTGTCCGGTGAACAGGGCCGCCATGTCGGCGCCGTAATCCGTCACACCGGTGATATCGAGGTCATATTCGAAGATCTTTTCGTAGGTCATGGTCTCTCGCTCCTGACGGGATGTTGTGGAGACCAGGGAGTTGCGCGAAATTCATCGGTCGATCGCCGTATTGAGCCGCAGTTTGTCGCAAAAAACTTCGTCCGGGATTCCGGGTGGCCAGGCCGGTCCTTTCTCTCCTGCGGCCCCGGCCTCCGCCGGGGCGACGGTGCATGGGGGCTACAGGAAAGAATAAGGGTCCACGTCGACCGCGACGCGCACGCTGCGCGGGAATGTCATCGCGCCGAGCCAATCGCGGATCACGTCCTGCACGTCCAACGCGCGGCGGGCGTGGACGAGGAGGCGTTGGCGATGACGGCCGCGCAGCATCGAGAGCGGGGCGGGGGCGGGGCCGAAGACCTGCATGCCGTCGACGCGCGGCGCGGCGCGGCCGATCGCCTTGGCGGTGGCGGCGGCCTCTTCGGCATTTTCGGAGCTGACGATAATCCCGGCGAAGCGGCCGAAGGGCGGGGCGCCGGCGTGGCGGCGGGCCTCGGTCTCGGCGGCGTAGAAGCTTTCGGCATCGCCCGAGACCAAAGCCTGGATCACGGGCGCGGCGGGCTCATGCGTCTGGACGAGCACGCGGCCGGGCTTGGCGCCGCGGCCTGCTCGGCCGGCGACCTGCGCGATCTGCTGAAAGCTGCGTTCGGCCGCGCGCAGGTCTCCGCCCGACAGGCCGAGATCGGCATCGACCACGCCGACAAGAGTGAGGTTGGGGAAATGATAGCCCTTGGTGACGAGCTGGGTGCCGATCACGATATCGATCTCTTGCCCCTCCATCCTGTTCACGAACTCGGCGGCCTTGGCGGGCGACCAGAGCGTGTCGGAGGTGACGATCGCGGTGCGCGCTTCGGGGAAGAGCAAAGCGACCTCGTCGGCGATGCGCTCGACGCCGGGGCCGCAGGCGACCAAAGCATCCTCCTCCTTGCATTCGGGGCAGGCGCGCGGCGGGGGCATGACATGGCCGCAATGGTGGCAGGCGAGCCGCGCGGTCAGGCGGTGCTCGACCATCCAGGCGGTGCAATTGGGGCATTGGAAGCGGTGCCCGCAATGGCGGCACAATGTGAGCGGGGCATAGCCGCGCCGGTTGAGGAAGAGCAGGCTCTGCTCGCCTTTCTCGAGCGTCTCGCGCACCGCGTCGACCAGCCCGGGCGCGAGCCAGCGGCCGCGATTGGGGCGGTCGTAGGTCATGTCGATCGCGGCGATATCGGGCATGGTCGCGCCGCCGAAGCGGGCGGGGAGCTTGACCTCCTCGTAGCGGCCCTGTGCCACCTGCTGGCGCGTCTCGATCGCGGGGGTGGCGGAGGCGAGGATGACGGGGATCTGCTCGAACGAGCCGCGCATCACCGCGACGTCGCGCGCGTGGTACATGACGCCGTCTTCCTGCTTGAAGCTGGATTCATGCGCCTCGTCGACCACGATCAGGCCGAGATCGCGATAGGGCAGGAACAAAGCCGAGCGCGCGCCGACGGTGACGAGGGCTTCGCCGCCGGCGATGGCGCGCCAGGCGCGGCGGCGCTGCGATTGCCTGAGGTCCGAATGCCAGGCGACGGGGGCGCAGCCGAAACGTTCGGTGAAGCGCTTGAGGAAGGGCTCGGTCAGCGCGATCTCGGGGAGCAATACGAGCGTCTGGCGCCCGGCGCGGATCGCGGCGGCGACGGCCTCGAAATAGACCTCGGTCTTGCCGGAGCCGGTGACGCCATCGAGCAGGATCGGCGCGAATTTCTTGTCATCGACCGTCTGGGTGAGGCGCGTGGCGGCGGCGGCCTGTTCGGGCGATAATTCGGGACGGGCGTGATCAGCGTCAGGGAGGGGGAAGGGATCGTCGACGCGCACCTCGACCGCCGCGATCGCGCCCGATTTAACCAGCCCGCGAATCACGGCGTCGGACACGTCGGCGATCGTCGCCAGCTCGCGCACCAGCCCCTGGCGATTCTCGATCCGCTCGAGCGCCTGTTGGCGTTGGGGCGTGAGGCGCGGCGGGACATGGCCGGTGGGCTTGTATTCGACGATCGTGCGCGCGCCGTCGAGCGCGGAGGCCGAGGCGAGCGCCATGCGCAGCACGGCGGCGGGCGCGGCGAGATAATAATCGGAGGTCCACTCGATCAGACGGCGGAGCGAGGGCTTGAGCGGGGGCAGATCATAGACGCTGAGCAGGGGGCGCAGGCGATTGTCGCCGACCTCCGCGTCCGACTTCATCTGCTCGGGCTCCCAGACCACGCCCGCATATTGGCGGGGCCCGAGCGGGGCGAGCACGATCGAGCCGGGCTGGACGTCGTGCTCGGGATCGACGCGGTAATCGAGCGGCCCGAGTGCGGGATTGAGCAAAAGGACGCGGGCGCGCTTGTTCATGGATGCTCAGGTAGGGTGTCCGACAAGAAAAGGGAATCGGCTGGTGCGTTGCCCGGCCCGACAACGGTCCTGACCTTATTCGGGCCGACGGGTTGATCTCCGAAGTGAAGCCGTTATCCACGACCCTGAGCGGGGCGGTGAATGTCTGAAGAAGCGGAACCAAGCGACTTCGCTCCGAGCGATCAGCCCGGAGGCAGCATGCATATCCATCAGCCCAAAGCGGTGCACGGTTGGCGCGAGTTGCTGTCGGAAATCGGAGTCATCGTGATCGGCATCGCGATCGCGCTCGTCGGCGAGCAGGTCGTGGAGGCGTTTCACTGGCATCATGAGGTGGAGACCGAACGCGGGGCTCTCCGCGATGAAGTGCGCGCGAACCTCGGGTCGGCTGCCTACCGCGAGGCGGAGCGCCCCTGCATCGACAAGCGCCTTGCCGGCCTTCAGGAGATTTTCCGGCGTCAGGCGAAGGGGCTCCCGCTCGATCTTCGCGCGCCCATCACGAGACCACCGCTCTCGATCGCCAGTACGGGCAGTTGGGAGATAGCGTTGAGCGGCCAGGCGCTGGGGCATATGCCGCACGAGGAGAAGCTGGCCTTCAGCGACGCCTTCGACAGCTACAAGGCGTTCAACCAACTCCGTAACGAGGAGGATGCGACCTGGCGCCGCCTCGAACTGATCAACCATGCCGACATGCTGGGCGCGGGCGATTGGGTCGCGCTGCATGAGGCCTTTGGCGAAGCCGCGGCGCTCAACAGCCGAATGAGGTCCCTGACGGCTTATGTGCTGGGCCCGGCAGCGCTCGGTGAGCAGCCTGCCAAGACGGGAGAGTCGCCCGCCGACCTGGCCGAAACCAAGGCGTTCTGCACGCCGCTCGTGTGAAGCGTAGCCCTGCAGTCGGCAGGACAGATCCGCATTCCTGAGCCCGGCCGAACGTCCTGTTCCGATGCTAAAAGGGAATCGCTTCGCATCCGAAGCTTGGGTTAGGGATGGCGCATGGCTCGTTGCGGGACCGGCTGGGTTGCGATCTTCCTGTTGATCGCGGCGCCGGCGCCTGCCTCGGCCGCCGCGGGCCAAACATGGTGCACCGTCCCGATCGAACAGGCGCGCGCGGTGCTGGCGTCGAAGTCGTTCGATCTGCCGCCGATCGACGCATCCCCCCATGCCTTGGCCAATGTTCACACCGGCGGGATCGCGCATCGCGGCAACTGGGATGAGGTTCATGCGGCGGCGCACGATCGGACGTTGATGCTGCGCGCGGCGCTGGCCTGGCGGGCGGGAGCGGGCGTCGGTCAACATGATGTGGCGCGGAGACTGCTGATCGCCTGGACCGACACATATCGGCCGACGCTCGATCCGATCGACGAAACGCGCTTCGATGATCTGATCGAGACGTTCGCGATCCTCAAAGGCAAGCTTTCGGCTGCCGAGCGGACACGGAGTGCCGCCTGGCTCGACAATTGGGGCTGGGCCTATGTCGATTCGATCAAGCGCCTCGCGCAGCCGGATCACAGCATCTGGATCAACAATTGGCAGAGCCATCGGATCAAGCTGATCACGATGATCGCGGCCGCGACCGCCGATGGGCGTCTGTTCGATGAGGCCCGCCGTCTGTTCCGGCTTCAGATCGCCGCCAACATGCGCGCCGACGGCGAGACGCTGGATTTCGCCGTCCGCGATGCGCTCCATTACGTCGTCTACGATCTTGAGCCGCTGCTGCGTGCAGCGCTGATCGCACGCGATTTCGCCGGCGAGGACTGGTATCATTGGGAAACGGCGGACCATGCCTCGCTTGCGCGGGCGGTTGCCTGGCTGACGCCTTATGCCTCTGGCGAACGCGGCCATGAGGAGTTCGTCCATTCGCAGGTCGACTTCGACGCCGAGCGCGCGGCGGCGGGAATGAAGGGCTATAAGGGGCAGTTCGACGTGCATGACGCCGCCTCCCTCTATTGGCTGGCTTCGCGGTTCGATGCTTCGCTCGGCCCGCTTGCCAACTCGCTGGGTCTCGAGCCCGAATATCTGGCCATGTGCGGAGGCTAGCGGACCTGACCTCCGGGATTTGAAGACATGCATTCGGGTTTTCCATGATTGTGCGGATCGGGGCTGGCGCGCTCTTTGCGTCGCGGTTCAGTCAGGAGAACGTCCATGCCCAATCCGCCACTCTACGGCCGGCTCGCCGCCGAGGCGTTTGGCACCTTCTGGCTGGTGTTCGGCGGCTGCGGATCAGCGGTGCTGGCGGCAGGCGTGCCAGAGCTTGGGATCGGCTTCGTCGGCGTCAGCCTCGCCTTCGGTCTGACCGTGCTGACCATGGCCTATTCGATCGGGCATATTTCGGGCTGCCACCTCAATCCGGCGGTGACGATCGGGCTGTGGGCGGGCGGGCGTTTCCCGGCGCGCGACATTGCGGGCTATGTCGGCTCGCAACTGTTTGGGGCTGTCGTGGCGGCGGGGCTGCTGGCGCTGGTGGCTTCGGGAAAGGCGGGATTCGACGTCGCCGCATCGGGCCTCGCCGCCAACGGTTATGGCGACCATTCGCCCGAACATTATTCACTCCAGTCGGGCTTGGTCGTGGAATTCGTGCTGACGCTCGGTTTCCTGGTCGTGATCCTCGGCTCGACCGACACCCGCGCGCCGGCCGGGTTCGCGCCGGTCGCGATCGGACTGGCGCTGACTTTGATCCATTTGATCGCGATCCCGGTCACCAATACCTCGGTTAACCCGGCGCGCTCGACCGGGCCGGCGCTGTTGGTCGGTGGCTGGGCGCTGGCGCAGCTGTGGGCTTTCTGGGTGGCGCCGCTGGCGGGAGCGATCGGTGGCGGAATAATCTATCGCCTCATCGCCGGCAGCCCGCCCAAGCCCGATATCAGCGGCGAGCCGATCTGACCGGTTGACCGTCGTCCGGGCGGTCAGCGGCGGCGAGGAGATAGGCGAGCAGGGGCAGCGCCAAGGCGTAGGCATATTGCGAACGCGAGACCCCGATGTTGAAGGGGAACCAGATGCTGGGGACGCCCAGTGTCGACAGGTCCGCCGGAAATAGGACGATCGCGGTCAGCGCCATTGCCGTCAGCGCAAGCCATTTGTGGTCGCCATGGCGAACGATGCGGACCGCTATCGCCAACAAGGACAGGGCAAAAACCGTACGGCCCGCGCTGGCCAGAAGCGGGCTGCTGGCGAGCGCGCTCGCGACCAGCGCCAACCCGGCCGCAACGGCGATCCACGAAATCAATCGGCGGCCGCGGCCATCGGTCCAATGGTTCCAGGCAATCGTCCAGGCAATTTTGGACAGCGGCACGAAGATCACCCCATTTTGCCAGCCGAGCTCGGATTGGCTCAACAGATCGGTCCAGGCGATGATCGCATTGCCGAGACGCAGGCAGCCGGAGGCGAGGAGCGCAAGCGCGAGCCAGCGCGCGAAGGCGGGGTGGGTCAGCCGGGGCGCGGAGACGAGCGCGACGATCGCGAGCACCAGCATCGCGGCAGGCTCGACCGCCTCGGCGATATAGCCCGCGATCGTGCGGCGCCATTGGGCGCGATAGAGCGCTTCGCCTTGCGCGCGCGGCGCGAGCACCGGGACGGTCCGCAACCCGCCGCTCTGCCCGTCGCGACCGGCTCCAGGCTGCATGAAGGCCCGGATTGCCAACACTGCGGTGTGGGCGCCATTGGAGGCGGGCAAGGGAACGATCCTGGGCCGGGTGATACCCACCCGCGGCGAACCCGATAGCCTGCCGACGCCGCCGAGCGGATGGCCGTTCCAGAACATCTCATAACCATCATCGACCGCGGGCGGCCCGACCAGGACGAGGTCGCCTTGCGGCGGCAGTATGACCTGCTTGCGATACCAGCCATAACCGTCGAGCTGGGAGTGACCGTGCGCACGCCAGCCGTCGAGATAGCCGGGAATCCCGACGTCCCCATCATGAACCTCGGGCCTGGAAACGAGGGTGAGGCGGTCCCAGCTTCGATCGTCGGCGCGCGGGTCGGCCCAGGCAGGATCATCGCCCGCATGGAAGCGCCAGGCGCCGTCCAGAACCTGGCCCGATCCGGTCGGATCCGGCCGTCCGCCGACCGCGAGCATGCCGATCGCGCCGACAAGCAGCACGAGGCAGAAGAGCCAATATCCGTTCCGCATCGACCGAACGGACCAATGCGCCTGTGAATCCGGACCGGACGGCTGGAGCCCCATTGTTACCGGCTAAACCGATTTTGATGGTAGAGTCAAATATGGTAGCGATCGGCATGACCGACCCGTTTCCCCGGCCGATTGCGGCAATCCGCCTCGACGGCGGCCGCCTGTGCATCGACTTCGCCAACAGCATTCACGATCGGTTCGCGGTTGCGATCGAGGATTATCTGGCCACGCCCGAACGCTATGCGGAATGGGCGCGGCGCGCGGGGGCAATCGATGCAGATGAGGAGGTGCCGCTGCCGCAATCGGAGATGGCGCGCACGCGCCTCATGGCTGAGATCCGTACGCTGAGGGATGCCGTTTACCGCCTTTTGATCGCCTGGCTCGATGGGGTGCCGCTTCCCGACGATGCGCTAGGACTCGCGAACGATTGGCTGCTCGAGGCGCGCGAGGATCAGGCGCTCGCGCGCGACGGGCAGCTGATGCTGCACGCCGCGCCGGGTGATGCGTACCTCCCGCTCAAACGAATCGCGCTCGACCTGGTCGACACGCTCGCGGGCGCGCGAAGGGGTGAATTCAAGCTGGAGCGCTGCGCCAATCAAAGCTCGTGCGGCTGGATTTTTGCGGACACGAGCAAGAACGGACGCCGGCGATGGTGCTCGATGAGCACGTGCGGCGTCGCCAGCAAGATGGCGAGGTTGCGTCGGCGATCGTCGGCGGGGTTGCGCGCGATTTAGCGCGCGGAAAAGAAATTTGCGGACCGATGTCGATTTTTGGCAAGCTCGTTCGTCGTCCCGATGAGGCACCCAGAGGGGGCGGGCTCGAGCAAGGAGACAGACGATGCGGGTTATGGTGTTCGCGAAAGCCACCGAGTGCAGCGAAACGGGCATGGCCCCGACGCCCGAGATGATGGAGGCGTTTGAGGCGATGGACCGGTTCACCGAGGAGCTGGTCCAGGCGGGCATCTTCGTCGCCGGTGCGGGACTCAAGCCCAGCGCGGACTCCAAACGCATCGTCTGCGAGGGGCCCCGCCGTACCGTGATCGACGGGCCTTTCGCCGAGGCGCGCGAGCTGGTCGCCGGCTTCTCGATCTGGGAGGTCAAGGACATGGACGAGGCGGTGGCCTGGGCGAAACGCTGCCCCAATGTCATGCCGGGCCGAAGCGAGATCGAGATAAGGCCGTTCTTCGAGGCGGCGGACCTGGGCGATTTCGTAAGCCCCGAGGAGCTTGCGGCGCCGCGGAGCGGGGAGCGCGGGACGCTCGGAGTCGCCTGATCGCGGCGGCCTGGGCAGTTCGGAGAGCCGGCTTGTCTCGCCTGCGGTCCTCGCCGAAAAGGCGGTGTGACCGCAGGCGAGACGCATCAGGCGATCGAGGCGACCTTTCGCATCGAGCGCGCCCGGCTGATCGCGGGCCTGGCCCGCATAGTACGGGACCTCGATCGGGCCGAGGAGATGGCGCAGGACGCGCTGGTCGCGGCGCTCGCTGAATGGCCGAGGAGCGGTGTCCCCGCCAATCCCGGCGCGTGGCTGATGACTGCCGCCAAGCGCCGTGCGATCGACGCCATCCGGCGCGACGCGATGCGGACGCGCAAGCATGGCGAGATCGCGCTAGAGCAGGACGGCGCCTGCGACGACGCCGTCCGGGCGATCGAAGCGGCGGTGGACGACGATGTTGGTGACGAGCTGCTCGGCCTCATTTTCATGGCCTGTCACCCCATAATATCGCCCGAGGCGCGCGCGGCGCTCACGTTGCGCGTCGTCGGTGGCCTCACGACCGACGAGATTGCGCGCGCTTTCCTGTCGAACGAGACGACAATCGCGCAGCGGATCGTCCGCGCCAAGAAGGCGATCGCGAAGGCCGGATTGAATTTCGAGGTGCCGCGGGGCGCCGAGCGGGCGGTACGGCTGCCTTCGGTGCTGGAGGTCCTCTACCTCATTTTCAACGAAGGCTATGCGGCCACGGCTGGCGACGACCTCGTGCGGCCGGTTCTGGCGCAGGAGGCGCAACGGCTCGGCCGCATATTGGCAGGTCTGATGCCCGGGGAAGCCGAAGTGTTAGGGCTGCTTGCGCTGATGGAAATCCAGGCGTCGCGCCTGCCGGCACGCATCGGCCATGACGGCGCCCTCCTGACCCTTACCGAGCAGAATCGCGCGCGCTGGGACCGATTGCTAATCCGCCGGGGCGTCGACGCGCTCGCGCGTGCGGAGGCGCTGGGCGGCGATGGCCCCTATGTGCTGCAGGCAGCGCTTGCCGCCTGCCATGCGCGCGCGCCAAGGGCCGTCGATACCGATTGGCCGCGCATCGCGGCGCTTTACGACCGGTTGCGCGCGGCGATGCCGTCGCCCGTGGTCGAACTCAATCGCGCAATCGCGCACAGCATGGCATTCGGGCCCGAAGCGGGCCTGCGGCTGATCGACGCGATCGCCGACGCGGCGGCCCTGCGCGACTATGCGCCGCTGCCTGCGGCGAGGGGCGACTTCCTGTTCCGGGCCGGGCGCCTGGCCGAGGCCCAGGCCGAGTTCGAAACGGCCGCCCGGCTCACGCGCAACCTGCGCGAGGCGGCGTTTCTCGCCGCGCGCGCGCAAGCTTGCGGCGAATAGCAAAAGAATCAGGAACCGACGGCCGGCGATCCGCGTCTTGGGACGAAGGAGGCGTGCCGTGATCGACTATGTCATGACCGGCCCCGACACGATCGAGGTGACCGTGGGCGGGCATATCAGCAAGCAGGATATCGAAACCTTCTGGGCGCAGCTCGATGCCGACCTGCCCAACGAGGGCAAGCTCAAGGTGCTGGAGATCATCGATCCGCTCGAGGGCATGGATCCGATGGCCTTTTGGGAGCATCTCCACCGCGCCTTTCCCAAGATGCATCGCTTCAGCCATGCGGCGGTGGTGGCCGACCAGAACTGGATCGCGGCGTTCGCCAATTTCGCGGGCATGTTCACCGCGGCACATGTGAAGACCTTCCCGCGCGATCAGGTGGCGGCGGCGCGGGCGTGGCTGGCAGGGTCGTAGCTTAAAGACAGGTCATCTCGAGCAGTGAAGTGACGAAGCGGTTCCATGAGTGCGGGAACTGGATTGCCTCCCCTGGTTGCGCCGGGGCCGCAATGACGGAGTAAATCTTGGCCGTCATTGCGAACCGCGCAGCGGCGCAGCAATCCGGGTCCGCCGCTCGCGACATTTCCACCCTTTGCGCCTGACAGCTCCCGTGACGGCAGCTTAGCGCACCGCGCCCTTGACGATCAGGCGCGGGAGCAGCGTGATCGCCCCAAGGATCGGCCATTTGCGTTGCCAGGGCCGGATATCGACCTTCTGACCCGAATGGCGGCTGATCTTCCACGCCAGATAGTCGATGCCGCCGGCGTAGGTGGCGCTCGCCTTGGCGAGGCGGAGCAAGGTGAGCGCCTTGCCTTCGCGGCGGCGGCGCGCCCAGCATTTTTTTCCCTGCGCGCGTTCGGCGCTCGATATCGGGCGGTCGAAGACGAGCCGGTCGTTGACGAAATGGGCGGCGAGGCCGGCCGCTTGCAGTGCGGGGCCGGTGAAGGCGCGGTAGCGTTCGGGGTCGGCATCGACCACCGATCCGGCGCGGCCGGCGCGCTCCGCGCGCAGCTCGGCGGCGTAGGTCAGCGCGAAAGCCTGCCGCCACAGTTCGAGCGGATCCACGCTGTCGGGAACGCACGGGCGTGTGGCATCGAGCAAGGTGGGCGCGGCCAGCGCGACTATATCGATCGCGCGGTCGGCCGCGGCCTTGTCGGCGGCCCAGGCCAGACGTGCGGGCTGGGCGAAGCGCGCCCAGACCGAGACGTTGCGCGTCCGGGGTGAGGCGAGCCGCTCGAAATCCGCCTCGGACAGGATTGCATATTTGGCGACCAGGCCGTCATGTTCGAACGGGAAGACGTTGGGCGGCAGCAGCCGGTTGGCGCGCGCGAGCCAGGTCCTGCCGAAGGCCTGCGCATAATCGGCGACGATCAGGTAGAAATCGAGCATCAGCCCGTCGAGCTGCGCGTCGCGCAGCGTGGAGCCATAATAGAGGATTGCGCGGGATCCGGGATATCTAGCGGCAATCGCCGCGGCCATGTCTGCGACCGCAGGCTGGATCGGCCTGGTCAGCTCCTCGGCGACGAGCGCGCGGAGCGGCTCGCGTCGGCCGGTCACGCCGCCAGGCGCAGGAAGGGCAGCGGATTGGTCGGACGCAGCACGATCGACCGGCCCGACCGCGCCTGGAATATCTCGCCGTCAAGGATCACGCTCGACCGGTCGCCCTCGATCCTGATCTCGTCGCCGCGGCGGATATGGACGCCGTTCATGATGCCGCTGCCGAGACGGCCGAGCAGGCCGGCGATCAAGACACGGATCAGGGCGACCGGATTCTGGTCGATCGCCATCAATTGCAGCGCGCCGGTCGGCTGGTCGGCCGCGATCGAGGAGCCGATCAGCAATTTCTTGAGCGTGGTCACCATCAGCAGCGAGAAACTGCCCTGGATCGCGCCCTGGCGGATCAGCGATACCTTCACCGGCGCGGGCCGGTCGGGCAGGAATTTTGCGCGGATGCCGAGCACGAGCGACAGCAGCAGCGCGAAGGCGGTCAGCACGTGGCTTAGCCAGTTGGGCAAACCCAGCGGATAGATTTTGTAGCGGCAGTAGAGCATGACCTCCGTCAGGCCGGCGCCGCCGAGGAACATGCCCAGCACCGGTTTGAGCCCGTCGGCGACCCCATCTTCCTCGTGCGTGAGCGCGATCAGCTCGCGCGTGACGATATGATCGCTCAGGTCCGCCTCGCGCGCGAGCTGCAGCACGCGCTCCAGCGCCTCGATCGGGTCGCCCGCCGCGCCCAGGTCGAGCGCGATCAGGTTGGTCTTGCCGTTGGGCAGCACCGCCACCGGCGGGGGCGGGCCGTCGAACTGGCCGCCATGATAGAGTTCGGTCAGCGTCGCCTGGACGGTGCCGTCGCCGCCATTGATCACCAATACGCGCGGCTTGACGCGCGCTATGGTGCGAAGCGCGGCATCGATTTGCTCGACCCGTTCAACCTCATAATGAAAGATTTCAGGATGATGTGCGCAAAAGCTGCGAACCCGCGGCAATAAAGAACGATTGCCGGTCGAGCGCGGATTGGAGAGAAGCGCGATCTGGATCATCGAGGTCCTTATTTGCCTGCGCCGATGGGCCCGAGGCTGGTGCCATGGACATAATTGAGGACCACCGGCACCGGAGTCAGCCCGGTGACGTGCACCTGGACCTGCGCCGGCGAAGGCTTACGCTTGAACATGGCATCGAACAGCGAATAGCTCGGATTGCCCGAGAAGCCGCCGCCATCGCTGCCGACATCGACCGACCCATTGCCATTGGCATCGTGGCGCACCGAAACGGCATAGACGCCGGGGTGCGGCACGGGCACGCACACCTCGACCGGGCCAGAAGCGGGCGTGCGGATTTCGACTCGCTCCAGATAGGCGCCCTTGTCGAAATAGCGCGCCGGATCGCCGCCATAGGATTGGACGCGGACGGTGCCGGTGCGCGACTTCAGCCCTTCGATGCGGACCAGCATCGCTGGTTTGGATCCGTCGCAATCGTCGGCATGCGGGCCGAGCACGGCCGCGCCCGCCGCGGAGAGCGGCGCAGCGGCGGCGATCAGGCTCGCGACGAATGATGCCAATTTCGACATGACCTCGATACTCCCGGAAGCTATAGGGCCGGGCCTTGTTGACGCCCGGGCGATATTCGCCTCCATGCGATTGACAGATTGGTCGTGAATGCGGCCAGAACATGGTGACGGAGCGACGGCATTTTGAAATCGGCAGCGCTCGTTGATCGATACCTCGCTCGTCTGATCGCGGTGCCGCTGATTTCCAGTCTGGTGATCGCGGCGATGCTGCTGCTGCTCGAGAAGATGCTGCGGCTGTTCGATTTCGTCGCGCAGGAGGGCGGGCCCGTCAGCGTGGTGTGGCGCATGCTCGCCAACCTGATTCCCGAATATCTGTCGCTCGGTATCCCGATCGGGCTGATGCTGGGCATATTGCTCGCCTTCCGCAGGCTCGCCACGTCGTCGGAATTGGACGTGCTGCTCGCCTGCGGCTTCTCCTACCGGCGGCTGCTGCGCGTGCCATATATGTATGCGATCGTCGCGGCGCTGGTGAACCTCGCCATCGTGGGCTTCCTCCAGCCTTATTCGCGTTACGCCTATGAAGGCCTGCGCTACGAATTGCGCACGGGCGTGCTCGGCGCGTCCATCAAGGTCGGCGAGTTCACCAAGCTCGGCAAGAACATGACGGTGCGGATCGAACGCAGCCAGGAAGGTGGACGCCAGCTTTCGGGAATTTTCGTCAACGCGCAGGGGCAGGACGGCAAGACGCTGGCGGTCACCGCCGAGAAGGGCCGCTTCATGGCGACCGACGACCCCAACACGATCATCTTCCGGCTGCATAACGGCACGCTGGTCCACGACGCGCCCAATTTCCCGGTGCCGCGCGTGCTGAGCTTCGAAAGCCATGATCTGCCGATCGACCTGCCCAAGGAGGAGGCCTTCCGCCAGCGCGGCGGGCGCGAGGAACTGACGATTCCGGAGCTGGTCAAGTCGAGCGTGAACCCGGCCGAGCAGGATCGCGCCAAGAGCCAGGCCGAATTCCACTTCCGCGTGACCGAGGTGGCGACGATCTTCCTGCTGCCGCTGCTGGCGGTGGCGCTGGCGGTGCCGCCCAAGCGTTCGACCTCGGCGCTCGGCGTCTTCCTGTCGATCGTGATGATCGTCACTTATTACAAGATCAACGAATATGCGGAGGCGCTGGGCGGACGCGGCCATATCAGCCCGTTGCTGGCGCTGTGGACACCGTTCCTTCTGTTCGCGATCCTGATCTGGTGGATGTACCGTACGCTCGTCCGGATTCCGGGCGGCCAGCCGATCGGCGCGCTCGAGCGGCAATTCGCCAAGGTGGGCGCGCTGGTGAAGAAATTGTTCAGCCGGTCCAACGCACGGCCCGCTCTGTCATGACATTGAACATGTCCTTTTTCGCTTCGCGTACCATCACCTGGTATATGGCGCGGCTGTTCGTCGTGCGCAGCTTCGCGGTGCTGGCGGGGCTGGCGATCATCCTGATGGCGCTCGACCTGCTCGGCGAAACCGGCGACATCCTGGCCGTGCCGGGCAATGGCGACGCGCAATTATGGTATTATGTCTCGCTCCGGCTGCCGCAGATCGTCTCGCGCTTCCTGCCTTTCTCGGTCCTGCTCGGGACCTTGATCACGCTCGCGACGATGAACCAGAATAGCGAGATCATCTCGATGAAGGCCGCGGGCATTTCCGCGCACCAGATATTGGCGCCGCTGATCGTGGCGAGCTTCGGCATCGCCGCTTTATCCTTCTGGTTCAACGATCATGTCGTGGCGCGGGCGACCAACGTGCTGAGCGCCTGGCAGGACGTGGATTATGGCCCGATCCCGCAGTCGCACGGCGTGGTCGGCAACGTCTGGGTGCGTACCGGCGAGGATCTGGTCCACGCCGCGCAGGTGACGGGCAAGGGCCCCACCACCGTGTTGCATCAGGTGACTTATTATGACCGGACGGGCGACCGGCTGACCGCGGTGGTGAGCGGCGCGCGCGCCGTGCCTGCGAATGGCAGCTGGCGGATGGACGATGCGCGCATTTTCGACGTCAATGCGGGCAAGGTGACCACCCGGCCGGTCGTCACGTTCGCGCAAGGCGTGGCCGCCGACCGCTTCACGCTGGCCGAAGTCAGGCCCGACGGCATGTCGTTCAAGGCGCTGTCGCGCGCGATCGGCGATCTGCGCGCCGCGGGTCGGCCGACCGTCGCGCTCGATACGGTGCTGTGGCACAAGATTTCCGGCGCGCTGTCGGCGGTGCTGATGCCGCTGCTGGCGTCGGTCGCGGGCTTCGGCCTGGCGCGTTCGGGCGCCTTGTTCATCCGCGCCGTGATCGGCATGGCGCTGGGCTTCACCTATTTCGTCGCCGACAATTTCGCGCTGGCGATGGGCAATATCGGCGCCTACCCGCCTTTGCTCGCGGCCTGGGCGCCGTTCCTGCTCTTCCTGTTGATCGGCGAAGCGGTCCTGATCCGCACGGAAGAGTAATCCACCCGCTTTTAAAAAGGCCGCCGCCCCTCTATATGCAGGGGACGGCATGCCGCCGCCAAAGGAGAATGCGCTATACCACCGCCCATGATGCCGCGCCGCCCGCTGGGTGCGCCGCCGATGCCGCTGAACGGCCCCCGTTACAACGAATTCATCCAGAGCCAGAAGGTGCGGGTGATCGATGAGAACGGTGAAAATCTGGGCGTGATGTATACGCGCGAAGCGATGGCACAGGCGCAGGAAGTGGGCCTCGACCTGGTCGAGGTGTCCCCGAACGCCGACCCGCCCGTCGCCAAATTCCTGGATGTCGGCAAATATAAATATGAGGCCCAGAAAAAGGCCAACATCGCCCGCAAGAGCCAGAAGACGCAGGAGATCAAGGAGATCAAGATGCGTCCGAACATCGATGATCACGATTACGACACCAAGATGAAAAAGGTGTTCGAGTTCATCGAGGAAGGCGACAAGGTGAAGGTCACGCTGCGTTTCCGCGGCCGCGAGATGGCGCATGGCCAGCTTGGCATGCTGGTGCTTCAGCGCGTCCAGGCGGACACGCTGGAAGTCGCCAAGGTCGAGCAGCATCCGCGCATGGAAGGCCGTCAGATGCTGATGGTGCTCGCGCCGAAATAAGCGCGGGTTCGACGAACGGATAAAGAAGGGCGGGGCTGCGGCTCCGCCCTTTTCTTTTGCCCGCGAGACCTCCGCTTGCCAGATCGCGCGGGCTTCCCCATATGGCCGCGCGGGAGTCGGGCGGACGGCGTCGTCGCCAACCTGGTCAGATCCGGAAGGAAGCAGCCACAACGATTTCTCGTCGGGTCGTTCCGGCTCCCACCTTTCCCGAAATCGAAAAATTCTTTGCGCGCCATGTCACACGCGGCTGCGCTGTCTCGTCAGGTCTCCGTCAACATAAGGAGATCGTCCCATGAAGCCCCGTTTGAATGTCTGGACCGTGGCCCCGCAGGTGATGCAGGCCTTCGTCGATTTCTCGCAGGCAATGGCCAAGGACGGCGTCGAGCCGTCGCTTGCCGAACTGGTCAAGATCCGCGCCTCGCAGCTCAACCATTGCGCTGTCTGCCTGCACATGCACACGCGTGAAGCGCTGGCGCAGGGCGAGAGCGAGGTGCGGCTGACGATGCTTGCCGCCTGGCCGGAATCGCCGCTCTATACCGATCGCGAGCGCGCCGCGCTCGCCTGGACCGAAGCGCTCACGCTTCTTCCCGAGACGAGCGCGCCCGACAACGTCTATGCGGAGCTGCAGTGGCATTTCACGCCGGAGGAACAAGTGAAGCTGACGATGCTGATCGGAATCATCAATGCCTGGAACCGCTTCGGTTGCGGTTTCCGCGCGGTGCATCCGATGCATGCGGAGCCACAGGCCGAAAAGGCTGCCGCATGAGTCAGGCGGACGCGGCGGCGAGTTTCGATCCGTTGCGTCCGCGGCTGATCCGCGTCGCCTATCGCATGCTGGGATCGATGGCGGATGCCGAGGACGTGGTGCAGGACGCTTTCCTGCGCTGGCTCGACGCGGATCGGGCGGCGGTGCGCGAGCCGGAGGCGTTCCTGCGCCGCATCGTCACGCGGCTCAGCCTCGACCAGCTCAAGTCGGCGCGCGTGCGGCGCGAGCAATATCTTGGCGAATGGCTGCCCGAACCGGTGTTGGAGGCGGAGCCCGTGGAAGACGTGACCTTGCCCTTGCTGATCGCGCTCGAACGGCTCTCCCCGCTCGAGCGCGCCGCCTTCCTGCTGCATGACGTGTTCGGCCTGGATTTCGACGAGGTGGCGCGGTCGATCGATCGCGACCCCGCCGCCTGCCGCCAGCTTGCCGCGCGCGCCCGCACGCATGTCCGCGGCGAACGCCCGCGCTACGAGCTCGACAAAGCGCGCGGGCTCGAGCTGGCCGCGGCCTTTTTCAAGGCCTCGCGCGGCGGCGAGATGGATCAGCTTCGGGCGATGCTGGCGCAGGACGTGTCGGTCCATTCCGACGGCGGCGGCAAGCGTCCGGCAGGCTATCTGCCGATCTTCGGCATCGACAATGTGATGAAGTTGCAGCGCTCGCTCGCGCGGATCCTCCAGAAGGCGCAGTCGGAGCTGGTGAGCTACGGTTATATCAACGGCCTGCCCGGATTCGTCACGCGCGAGGCTGACGGCATCTTGCAGACGACCGCCTTGCTGGTCGTCGACGGGCAGGTCCACGCTATCTATGTGATGCGCAATCCCGATAAATTGGGCCATCTCGACGAGGGCCGGGTGCACTGACGCCTTTTGTTCCTGGCCGTTCGCGGGCTAGGATGGCGCATGCCCGAATCCTTCGACCTTGGCGAACCGCCCCAGCCCAAGCCGGCCAGCGGCGCCTATCGCGTGCTCGCGCGCAAATATCGCCCGCAGCGTTTCTCCGAGCTGATCGGACAGGACGCGATGGTCCAGACGTTGGGCAATGCGATTCGCCGTGACCGGCTGGCGCACGCCTTCCTGCTCACCGGCGTGCGAGGGGTCGGCAAGACCTCGACCGCGCGGCTGATCGCCAAGGCGCTGAACTGCATCGGACCGGACGGGCAGGGCGGGCCGACGATCGATCCGTGCGGCATGTGCGAGCCCTGCGTCGCGATCGCGGAAGGGCGCCATATCGACGTGGTCGAGATGGATGCGGCGAGCCACACCGGCATCGACGACATCCGCGAGATCATCGAGGCGGTGCGCTATTCGGCGGTTTCCGCGCGCTACAAGGTCTATATCATCGACGAGGTCCACATGCTGTCGAAGGCGGCCTTCAACGGGCTGCTCAAGACGCTGGAGGAGCCGCCAGCGCACGTGAAATTCCTGTTCGCCACGACCGAGGTGAACAAGGTGCCGGTGACGGTATTGTCGCGCTGCCAGCGTTTCGACCTGAAGCGCATTCCCGCCGACCTGCTCGCCACGCATTTCGCGCATGTGACCGAGGCGGAGAAGGTCGAGGCGGAGCCAGAGGCGCTCGCCCTCGTCGCGCGCGCCGCCGAAGGGTCGGTGCGCGACGGCCTGTCGATCCTCGATCAGGCGATCGCGCATGCCGACCTGGAAGGCGGCGGGGTCAAAGCGGCACAGGTGCGCGAGATGCTCGGCCTGTCCGATCGCGGCGCGATCCGGCGGCTGTTCGCGGCGATCCTTGCGTCGGACGTGCCGGGCGTGTTGCAAGCGGTCGAGCAACAGGATGCGCTCGGGGTCGAGCCGTCCGCCCTGCTGCGCGGCCTGCTCGAGGTCGTGCATGGCGTGACGCGCGCCAAGGCGGGAGGAGCAGAGGATCCCGCGCTCAGCCATGAGGAGCGCGAGGCCTTCGCCGATTGGGCGAGCCGGATGGGATATGCGACGCTGCATCGGCTGTGGCAGCTGCTGCTCAAGGGGCATGGCGAGGTGCTGGCGGCACCGCATCCGCGCGAGGCGGCGGAAATGGCCTTGTTGCGCGTGGTCCATGCCAGCCAGCTACCCGATCCTGGGGAGCTTGCGCGCAAGCTGATGACGGGAGAGGCGGTTGCGACCGTGCCCGGCGCGCCGGCATCGGCTTCGGCGCCGGCTTCGGCGGCTCCTCCGGCGGAACCGCCCATGCTCGCCTTCCCGGAGACATTCGAGGCGCTGGTTGCCAAGGTGGACACGGCCTCGCCGCTCCTTGGCCAGCAGCTGCATGATTTCGTCGGGCTGGTGCGTTATGCGCCGCCGCAACTCGCGCTCAGGCCGATCAAGCCTTTGCCTGGAGAATTCGCGCGGCAACTGGCGGCCACGCTGAAGACGCTGACCAATGGCGTATGGGATGTCGAGCTCAGCGACTCGCCGTCCGAACCCAGCCTGCTCCAGCAGGAGCAGGCAGCGGCGCGGGCGGCGCGCGACGAAATCCTCAATGCACCGATGGTGGTGCAGGTGCGTTCGGTCTTTCCGGACGCCGAACTGATCGAAGAGACACGGAGTTTGTCGTGATGGACATGAACGAATTGATGAAAGCGGCGCAGGAAGCCGCGCAGAATATCCAGAGCCAGATGGCGGATGCGCAGGCGAGCCTCGACAAGATCGAGGTCGAGGGCGCGGCGGGCGGCGGGTTGGTCAAGATCAGGGCGACCGCCAAAGGCCGGATCCTGGGCGTCGAGATTGACGAGAGCCTGCTTGCGCCCGCCGAGAAGCAGATGCTTGAGGATTTGGTCGCCGCCGCGATCAACGATGCGCGCGCCAAGGCGGACACAGCGGGCAATGCCGAAATGGCGAAGGTGAGCGCGGGCCTGCCGCTGCCGCCGGGTTTCAAGATGCCATTCTGAGAGGACTGATTGAGAATGCGGCGCGCGCCGCACTTCCAAGTGGTCGGCGATCCATTTGTAAAAGATGGTTAAATCCTACCTGATCAATTGATCAGGACCGAAAGAAAGAATGAAGCTCGCGACAGACTGACGTATAGGAAAAGCAAGAGGGGCGTAACGACCTCTCCTGTTTTTGTAGCGTTCGAGGTTAGTCGTGAGGTTGCGTTTCTTATTCGTCCGCGCAGCGGCCGGAACGTTAGCCGTAGGTACTGCGGCGCCGGTCAACCTGCCTTATGCGACGCAGGCGCCCCAAATCGCCGCCAGCGCTGATGCCGATACGCGCGTTCGCCCGATGACGGCGGGTGCATCGGCGCAAAGCGGCGATGTCGACCTGTCCGATGCCGGCGATCAGCACCTTGAGGCGCGCCTGCTCAAGATTGGTGCCAAGGGCGAACTTCCCTGCGACAGCGGCGAGTGGGCGACGAGCAGCCTGTTCGGCCCGCATGCCGCGCTCGCGGAAGCGCTTGGCGTGACGCCGGCCGGCACCGCAAACGGTGCGCGTGACGCGGCACTGGCCGACGCGCTTGAGGACCGTCCCGCGGCCGGTGCTGCTGATTTCAGCGGATTCGGTTCGGTGTTCGGCACGACCTACAATCCTTTGGCCGGCGGCGGCCCAGGCGGCCTTTTTGCGGCGGGCGGCACAAGTGGCGGCCCGGGAGGCACGGGGGGCGGCCCGACGGGTGGCGCCGGAGACGGACCCTCCACCGGCGGCGGCCCGCTGACGACCGGGGGCGGCCCGACGGGCGGCGGCGGTACCGATATTGGCGGAGGCGGGCCCTCTACCGACGGTGGTCCGCTGGCGACCGGAGGTGGACCGACGGGCGGCGGCACCGATACCGGCGGTGGCAATCCCTTTGCCGGCGACGGCGTTGGGCCGACGGGAGGACCCTTTGGGCCGGGCGACAATATCACCACGAGCGGACCTGGCACGGCGGGTGGTCCCGAAGGCACCGGTGACGGCACCACGCTGGCGACGGGTGACGATGGGAGTACGGGCGACCATCCGATAGGCGGTTTCAGCATCGTTCAGCCCAATGTGCAGGGTGCGGTGCCCGAACCTTCGAGCTGGGCGACAATGCTGCTCGGCTTCGGCCTGATCGGGGGCGCCATGCGGGCCTGGCGGCGCAAGACCCGTTTGGCCTGATGCGCCGGGCGGGCAGGCGCTCGTGCCCTGGCTTCGCCTAGACTGACCCCGCCGGCTTCGGTAAGCGGCCTTGAGATGGGGCCGCACCGATGACGATCGCTTACCTTGTGAACCACTATCCCAAGGTGAGTCACAGTTTCATTCGCCGCGAAATATTGAGCCTCGAACAGGCCGGCGTGAAGGTGCGCCGTTTCACCTTGCGTCCGCCCGACGCTGATCTGCCTGATCCGCAGGATCGGACCGAAGCAGGCAAGACCGAGGTCGTGCTGGGCCAGGGCGCGTTTCGGCTTCTGCTCGCGGCATTCGGGCAAATGCTGAGGCATCCTGGCCGCTGGTTCAAAGCATTCCGCATCGCCTGGGGGATGGGGCTGGGTGCGCCGGCGCGCATTCTGCGGCAGATGGCCTATCTGGTGGAGGCCTGCTGGCTCGCCGGGCGGATGGAAAATGTGCAGCATCTTCACGCGCATTTCGGGACCAATTCTGCCGCGGTCGCGCGGCTGACCCACATCCTCTCGGGCGTACCCTACAGCTTCACTGTGCATGGACCGGAGGAGTTTGACGGACCACTGATGCTCGATCTCCCCGGCAAGATCGCGGACGCGCGTTACGCTGTCGCGATCAGCTCGTTCGGCCGCAGCCAGCTGATGCGCTGGACGAACCCTGAGGAGTGGGGGAAATTGCTGGTCGTGCGGTGCGGCGTCGACGCGATCTTCGCGCAGGCCGAACCGCAGCCGTTGTGCGAAGCGCCCTTATTGTCCTGCGTCGCGCGGCTGAGCGCGCAGAAGGGACTGCCCTTGCTGATCGAGGCGGCGGCCTTGCTCAAGCAGCGCGGCGTCGATTTCCGCCTGACGGTGGTGGGCGATGGCGAGATGCGCCGCGAGATCGAGCAGGCGATCACCAGTCATGGCCTGCAGGATCGGGTCGTCATCACCGGCTATCTTTCGGCCGAAGGCGTGCGCGCCGCGGTCGCGGCCTCGCGCGCGATGGTGCTGCCGAGCTTCGCCGAAGGGCTGCCGGTGGTGATCATGGAGGCGCTGGCGCTGCGAACGCCGGTGATCGTGACGCAAATTGCGGGCACGCCCGAACTGGTCGATGCGCAGTGCGGCTGGCTGATCCCGGCGGGCGCGATCGAGCCGCTCGCGGACGCGATGGAGGCCGCGCTCGCCGCGCCGCCCGCGACATTGCGCGCGATGGGCGAGGTCGGCCGCGCGCGCGTGCTCGCGCAGCATGACGCACTCCGCAACGCGCGCGCGTTGGGCGAGGCAGTAGGGGTCCTGTGATCGCGCCGATCGTCATCCTCGGTCTTGCGCCGCTGTGGCTGATCGATCTGGTGTTCCTGGCGGAGGTGCTGCTGGGGTTGATCCCGCGGGCCGCGCGCCGGCTGCCGCAGGGGCCGCGCCGGATCGCGATCCTTACCCCCGCGCATAACGAGCAGGGCACGATCGGCGACTCGGTCACCGCGATCGCACTTCATTTGCCTGAAGGCACGCGCCATCTGGTGATCGCGCATAATTGCAGCGACAGCACCGCCGACGAGGCGCGGGCGGCGGGTGCGGATGTGGCGGCGCTCAACGATCCCGACCGGCGCGGCAAGGGCTATGCTCTGGCGTTCGGGCGCGAGCAGCTTGCGGGCGATCCGCCCGACATCGTGATCGTGATCGATGCCGATTGCACGATCGGCCCGGGCACGATCGAGCGGCTCGCCGATGCCGCCGCGGCGCATGATAGCGCGGTCCAGGGCAGCTATATGTTCCGCAGCCGCCCCGGCGACGCGCCACTGGTGCAGATTTCCAATTTCGCCATGCTGGTGAAGAATCTGGTGCGCCAGCGCGGCGGCAGCCGGCTCGGCGCCCCTGCCTTGATGACCGGATCGGGAATGGCCTTTCCATGGGCGCGCTTCGCCGCGCTTGACCTGGCTACAGGCAATATCGTCGAGGACCTCGCGATCGGGCTTGAGCTGATCGCGGCGGGCGCGCCGCCGGCATTCGAGGAAGCCGCGCATATCTGGTCGGTGCCGAGCAACGTCGCGGGCACCGAAACGCAGCGCGCGCGCTGGGAAGGCGGCTTCATGGCGACCGCGCGATCGACCGCGCTGCCGCTGTTCGCGCGCGGGCTGGCGCGGCTGCGCTGGCCGGAGATCTGGATGGGGCTGCATCTGATGGTGCCGCCGCTGACCCTGCTGCTGAGCGTCAATGCGCTGGTATGGCTGGCGACCGGACTGCTGGCGCTGGCTGGCCTCGGTACGCCGTTCCATCTCTCTTCGGCGCTGCTCGCGGCGATGCTGGTGTCCGTCCTGCTGGCATGGCTGGTCGCGGGACGCGCGATGCTCGAGCCGCGGATGCTCGTCCGGCTGCCTTTCTACCTGTTCTGGAAGCTCGCGCTTTATGTGCGGCTGGTGCGCCGGAAAGAGAAACAGGATTGGGTGCGGACCGAGCGGGTTGACTGACCCTATCGATATTCGATGATGCCGCGTTCGCGCCCGAGCACCCTGCCGGCCCAATAAGACAAAAGCCCCGCCATCGCGGCGAACTGGTGGAGGACGCGCAAACCGCCGGCCTTCATCGCCAGCGACAGATTGGGCATATTTTGGCGTTCGGCGCGCGAGAGGCGCAGCCATTGTGCCGCCAGCAACAACGGCACCAGCAAGGCGGCGAGCGCGAAGCGGCGGTCCGCGAAACCGAGCAACAGCAGGATCAGGAAGAGGAGGGGCAGCATGCCGCCCCACGCGATCATTCGCTTCACCTGGCCAATATCGCCGGGAAGCGAGCTTTTGCCATGGCGCGCGACATGGCTGGCGGCGGCGAAGCCCGCGCGCTTGGCACGGCGCCACCATTGGCCGAAGCGCAAAATCTGCGCGTCGTGGCGTGTCATCGGCGCGTCGATCCGCGCGAAGCGCCAGCCCTTGCCGCCCATGCGCAGGCACATATCCGGCTCCTCGCCCGCGATCAGCGAGGGATCGTAGCCGGAGACGGCCTTAAGCGCCTCCACCCGGAACATGGCATCGCCGCCGGTCGCGAGCGTCGGCCCCACCGCCACGTTCCATTCCACGTCGCACATGCGGTTGTAGAGGCTGCGCTCGGGTGCGACCTCGCGCCGCCGTCCGAATACGCCGCCGAGCCGGGGGTCGGCATTGAGCGCGGCGGAGGCGGTCTCGATCCAGCCCGGTTCGACCGTGCAATCGCCGTCGACGAACTGGATATTGGTAAGGCTGGGCTCGACTTTGAACAAAGCCTCGATCCCGGCATTTCGCGCGCGCGCGGCGGTGAATTTGGGCGGTACAGGCAACTCGACCACCTGCACCCCCTGGGCACGTGCATGGTCCTGGCTGCCGTCGGTCGACCCCGAATCGACATAAACGATATGCGCGATGCCGCGGAGCGAGGCGAGCGAGGCCTTGAGCCGATCGCCCTCGTTGCGGCCGATCACGACCACGCCGATGCCGCTCATCGAATGCACCGATCATAGCCGCCGCGCTGCACGATGCCGATCCGCGCGAGAATGCGGTTGCCGTAACGCAGCACGCGGCCATGCGGGTCGATCGCCTGACGTTCGGAGGGGAGGGGCAGGACCGCGGCGATCCGCGCCGCCTCGACCGGGCTCAACCGGCTGGCGTCATGGTGGAAGTAACGCTGCGCGCCGGCATTGGCGCCATAGGTGTGCAGGCCCGTCTCGGCGACATTGAGATAGACTTCCATGATCCGGCGCTTGCCCCAGAGATGCTCGATCAGCACGGTGAACCACGCCTCCAGCCCTTTGCGGACGTAGGAACGGCCCTGCCACAGGAACACATTCTTGGCGGTTTGCTGGCTGATGGTGGAGCCGCCGCGCAACTTCCTGCCTTTCTCGTTATTCTGAAAGGCCTGGCTCATCGCCTTGAAATCAAAGCCATGATGCCCGCAGAAATTGCCGTCCTCGGCCGCGATCGCCGCGCGCGCCATGGCGGGATCCATCTCCGAGATCGGCATCCAATCCTTGGTCACGCTGTGGCCCTGCGCCATGTCGCCGAGCTGGGTGAGCGTGATCGGCGGGGGTACGAAACGATAGATCACAGTCATCAGGACCGATAGCAGGACGAAGCCCACCACGATGCGGATCAGCCAGCCGAAGATGCGGCGGGGCCAGGACCGGTTTGCGGAGCGGCGCGAGCGCGCGGAAGAGACCATCGTCAACGCTCTTAGCCGATGGCGCGGCGCGCACAAACGGGGCATGAGCGCATCGTCACGAAAGCATGCGAGCGGGATCGATCTTGAGATGAAGCAAATCTTCCTTCTGGGCCTCCTGATCGCTGCCCCCGCTGCGGCGGAGGACAAGTTGCGCGATCTGTGCGCCGAGCGGCCTGGCCTCGACACGCCCGCCTGCACGGTCGATCCCGGCCATCTCCAGGTCGAGGTTGGCCTGGGCGATTGGACGCTCGACAAGCAGCCCGACAGCCGCACCGACACATTCGTCACGGGCGAGATATCGGCGCGCTACGGGGTAGGGAACAGCACCGAAATACGCCTCGGCTGGACTGCTTATGGCCATAGCCGCACGCGCGACTATCCGACCGGCGCGGTCGACCGCGTCTCGGGCATTGGCGACGTCACGATCGGGCTCAAGCAGAACCTCTCCAGCCCGAGCGGCGACGGTTTCTCGATGGCTGTGCTGCCTTATGCCACCCTGCCCACGGGCAGGAACGGCGTCGGCGCGGGCGATTGGGGGGCGGGGATATTGCTGCCGACCAGCTATGCGCTGACCCAGATATTCACGCTGGAGCTGACGCCCGAATGGGACGCCGCGGTCGATAGCGACGGCAAGGGGCGGCACAGCGCCTATGGCAGCGCGGCGGGGCTGGGAGTGAAGCTCAACGAACAATGGAGCATGTCGGTCGAGGGCCAATTGATCCGCGACCGCGATCCGGCCGGCCATTCGACCCGCGCGCTGGCGGGCGCCTATCTCGCCTGGCAGCCGAAGGACCGGATGCAGTTCGACGCCGGTGCGCAAGCGGGGCTGAACCACTTTACGCCCGACGTCGAGGTGTATTTCGGGATTACCGAGAAGTTCTAACCGCCGTCATGCCAGCGAAAGCTGGCATCTCATGAGGTGAAGCCATTGCCTCCCGAGGCCCCAGCTTTCGCTGGGGCGACGGGATAGCGGCTTAAGCCGGCAGCAGCCTCTTCTCGCCTGCGATGCGCATCATCGCCTTCTGGAGCTTGTCGAAGGCGCGGACCTCGATCTGGCGCACGCGTTCGCGGCTGACGCCATAGACCTGCGAGAGTTCCTCCAAAGTCTTGGGGTCGTCCGCCAGGCGGCGTTCGGCGAGGATATGCTTCTCGCGGTCGTTGAGGGCTTCCATCGCCTGGGTCAGCATGTCGTGGCGGACATCCTTTTCCTGGGCGTCGGCAAGCCGTTCGTCCTGAAGCGGATCGCTGTCGACCAGCCAATCCTGCCACTGCGCGTCGCCATCCTCGCCGACCATGACGTTGAGCGAGGTGTCGCCGCCCATCGCCATGCGGCGATTCATCGCGGTGACCTCGTCCTCGCTCACGCCGAGATCGGTCGCGATCTTGGTGACATGCTCGGGCGAGAGATCGCCATCCTCGAACGCGTCGATCTGGCTCTTCATGCGGCGCAGGTTGAAGAACAATTTCTTCTGGGCCGCGGTCGTGCCCATCTTCACCAGGCTCCACGAGCGCAGGATATATTCCTGGATCGAGGCGCGGATCCACCACATCGCATAAGTGGCGAGGCGGAAGCCGCGATCGGGCTCGAACTTCTTCACGCCCTGCATCAGCCCGATATTGCCCTCGCTGATCAGCTCGGACGCGGGCAGGCCATAACCGCGATATCCCATCGCGATCTTGGCCACGAGTCGCAGGTGCGACGTGACGAGCTTCGCCGCGGCTTCAGGATCGCCATGTTCCTGGAAGCGTTTGGCGAGCATATATTCCTCCTCCGGCTGGAGGAGCGGAAACTTGCGGATTTCCGACAGATAACGGTTGAGGCTCTGCTCTCCGCCCAGCGCCGGAATGGTTGCCACCGCACTAGTGCCGTTGGCCATAAAGCTTACTTCTCCCCGGACCTTCTTGGGTCCCGATCCGCCCCTATAGAGGCAACGGACCGTCTTGAAAGTTCATACCAAAAGATGACTGAACAGTTCCTGCATGTCTGCCGGCATGTTGCTTTCAAACGACAAAGCCTGGCTTGTCACCGGATGGATGAAGCCGAGCAATGCCGCGTGGAGCGCCTGGCGCCGGAACCCAAGCTCCTCCAATAACGCGCGGTGGTCGCGGGAACCGCGTCCACCATAGACCTGATCGCCGAGCAAAGCATTCCCGATCGACGCCATATGGACGCGAACCTGGTGCGTCCGGCCGGTTTCGAGCCGGCATTCCACCAGGGCCGCGCCGTCCAACGGCGTGAGCGTGGCGTAATGCGTCACCGCATGCTTGCCTTGGCCCGCGCCCACGATCGCCATCTTCTTGCGGTTGGACGGGCTGCGGCCGAGATTGCCTTCGATCCTGCCGTTTGCCGGTTTGGGTCGGCCTGACACGATCGCCTTGTAGCGCCGGTCGATGCTGTGGTCCGCGAATTGCTTTGCCAGGCCGGCATGCGCGCGATCGGTTTTCGCGGCGACCATCAACCCCGACGTATCCTTGTCGATGCGATGGACGATGCCGGGCCGCTCGACCCCGCCAATGCCCGAGAGCGACCCCTGGCAATGGTGGAGCAACGCGTTGACCAGGGTTCCGTCGAGATTGCCGCAGGCTGGATGGACCACCAGGCCGGCGGGCTTGTCGATGACGATCAGATGCTCGTCCTCAAAAGCGACGACGAGCGGAATCTCCTGTGCTTCGTTATGCGCGGGCGTGGGGCTGGGCACCGCGACCGCGACCTCGACCACGCCCGTGACCTTGGTTGCGGGATCGCGGACGATCTTGTCGCCAACCGTAACGTTACCTGCGGAAATCAATGCCTTGAGGCGTTCGCGGGATAATGTGGGAATGACGGTCGCGAGCGCGCGATCCAGGCGCCACCCAGCCATTTCCGCCGGCATCGCTGCACGCTTGACCTGAACCCCCGCGTCCACTGGGACGCATATGGGGAGGTGCAGTGCGTTTTCAAGAGGAGCCCGATGCCCATCCGGCCGGATTCACGGCAAGATTCCGCAACCACCGCTCGACCCATGAGTTTGAAGCCCGAAAAGGGAGCCCTGCGTGGACCGGCGCTTGCTCAGCATCTCAGGGATCACCGGCATCGTGGTCGCCTTGATCGGCGCCGTGCTGGTCGCGGGAGGGGTGGATCTGCTCCGGCTCGGCGGCAGCGGATATTATCTGGTGGCGGGGCTCGGGTTGCTGGCTACGGGAATCCTGCTCGCCTTGCGGTGGCGTTGGGGCACCTGGATCTACGCGCTGACGCTCGTGCTGACCGTCTTGTGGTCGCTGGTCGAGGTCGGGCTGGACGGCTGGGCGCTCATACCGCGCCTGATCGCCCCGGCCGTGCTGGGCCTTTGGATCGCTATGCCATGGATCGCGGGCCGCGCCGGCGTTCCGTCGGCCCAGCGCTGGAGCTTCGCCGGCGTCTGCCTGCTTCTGATCGCGGCGGTCTTCGTCTGTGGTTGGATGACGACCGCATCGCGCTGGATGCGGAGCGGCCGGATCGCCGCCGCGGGCCCCGTGCCGGTTCCGCAGCCGGCCGTCGCCGCGGGCGACTGGCTTTATTATGGCCGTACCGCCGCGGGGGACCGCTATTCACCGCTCGCGCAGATCACGCCCGTCAATGTCGGCAAACTTGAGGTCGCCTGGACGTTCCACACCGGCGACCTTCCCCATCCCGGCGAGAATAGCCATGGGCGTGAATTCAATTTCGAGGCGACCCCCATCAAGGTCGGCGATACGGTCTATTTCTGCACGCCCCATCGGGATGTCATCGCGCTCGATCCGGTGACGGGGAGGCAACGCTGGCGCTTCCATCCCGACAACGACACCAGGGCGAATGCTTATCTGGCTTGCCGCGGGGTTGCTCTCGCAACGGTGACGGCCAAGGGTGATGCATGTCCAGAGCGGATCGTCTCGACGACCGCCGACGCGCGCCTTTTCGCGCTGGATGCGCGTACTGGCAGGATCTGTCCCGGCTTTGGCCAGGGCGGTTTTGTCGACTTGCGGCAGGGAATGGGCGACGTCCCGCCGGGTTTCCATTTCATCAGTTCGCAGCCGATGGTCGTTCGCGGCAAGATCATCCTGTCGGGTTGGATCTATGACAATCAGGCGGAGGGCGAGCCCTCGGGTGTGATCCGCGCCTTCGATGTGCGCACGGGGCAACTGGCCTGGGCATGGGACATGGGCCGCGCCGACCCAACGTCACCGTTGAAGCCAGGAGAGGTGTACACGCGCGGCACGCCCAATGGCTGGGGAGCCTATACCGCCGACGACCAGCTTGGCCTGGTCTACGTGCCGATGGGGAATGCCACGCCCGATTATTGGGGAGCGAAACGGAGGCCTTTCGACGAGCGTTATTCGTCCGCGATCGTTGCACTGGACATCGATACCGGTCGCGAACGCTGGCACTTCCAGACGGTGCATCATGACGTGTGGGACTTCGATCTGCCGATCGCCGGTTCGCTTTTCAACCTGCCCGACGGCACGCCGGCGATGGTTCAGACGACCAAGCACGGCCAGCTTTTCCTGCTCGATCGGCGCAACGGCCACCCTCTTGCCGAGGTGCGGGAGAAGCAGGTGCCGCAGGGAACCCTGCCGGGCGACTGGCTTTCGCCGACCCAGCCCTTCTCAGTCGGCATGCCGAGCCTGGGGCCGAGGGACCTTACCGAACGGGATATGTGGGGGGTGAGCCCGATCGACCAGATGCTGTGTCGGATCCAGTTTCGGAAAAGCCGCTATGAAGGGCAATTCACGCCGCCGTCGATGCGGGGATCGATCGCGTATCCCGCCTTTGACGGCGTGATCGACTGGCAGGGCGGTACGATCGATCCGGCGCGGCACCTGTTCATCGCCAACACCAGCTATATCCCGTTCACCGTCAAGGCGATGCCGCATGACGAAGCGGTGAAGAAGGGGCTGATCTATCCCTGGGCGGGTTGGAATAGCGGGCAGCCCTATCCGCAGCCGCGCGAGTTCGCCAACGGACCGCAATATGGCACGCCCTATGAAGTGACGGTCAGGCCATGGCTGAATCCGCTCGGGGCGTCTTGCATCCGGCCCAGTTGGGGCGGAATGGTCGCGATCGATCTCGTCACCCGCAAGATTGTCTGGCAGCGCCCGATCGGCACGACGCGCGACATGGGCTTGTTCAAGACGCACTATAACCTGCCGCTGCCGACGGGTATCTTCAGCATCGGGGGGAATAGCGTAACCGCCGGCGGACTGATCTTCGTGGGCGCCTATGCCGACGATTATATTCGCGCGATCGACGAGGCTTCGGGCAAAATCGTCTGGCAGGCGCGGTTGCCCGCCGGCGGCCAGGCGACGCCCTCGGTCTATCAGGGCCGCGACGGCCGCGAATATGTGGTCATCGCCGCGGGCGGCCATGGCGGGTTGGGAACGCGCAATGGTGACGCCGTGATAGCCTTCGCCTTGCCCCGAAGCTGAGCCGCATCACGAGCGTCCCGGCATGTGCGCGAACCGGGTTTCTCATGGCGGTGCGATTCCACTATCAGGCGTGGATGGTCGTCGAAATCGCCGGGATTCTGCTTGAACGAATTTTGAGCGAGGCCGCGGTCGCCCCCGACCGGGAGATATGCGGGCTGTTATTTGGCGACGGTCTCGCAATTCGACGCGCCGACCCGGCACCTAACGTCGCCGCCCAGCCGGCGGATACGTTCGAGATCGATCCCCGCACCTTGTTCGCTGCGCTGCGCGCCGAGCGGGCAGGGGGCGACAAGTTGATCGGCCATTACCATTCGCATCCCAATGGCAGCGCCGAGCCCTCGCCGCGTGATCTTGCGGCGGCGGAACCGGGCAAATTGTGGCTGATCCTCGGCGGCGGGGTCGCAAGGGCGTGGATCATGGAAAATGGCGGATTCAGAGAATTGCAACTTGTTGTGAGGGATTGAGCGCGCCATTGCGCTGACGCGGCTTCAATCAGGCCCGTCTATTCGGAGCATATGCCTTCATGTCCGACAGCCCGGTCGAGTTCGCCAGCCTGCTTTGCTCGCGCCTGTGCCATGATCTGTTGAGCCCGGTGGGCGCGATGAACAACGGGATCGAATTGCTCGCGGACGAGCAGGATCCCGACATGCGAGAGCGCGTGATCGAATTGCTCGCCGATAGCGCGCGCGCTTCGGCCGATCGGCTCAAATTCTTCCGCCTCGCCTTCGGCGCGGGCGGCGGCTTCGGCGAGACGCTCGATGCGAACGAGGTCAAGGCCGCGGTCGAGGGGCTGGTGCGGGGCAATGCGCGGATCGCGCTCGGCTGGATGGTCGAGATGCCGGCCATTCCCAAGACCGCGGCCAAGGTCCTGCTCAACCTGGTGATGGTCGCCTTCGACGCGCTGGTGCGCGGCGGACGGCTCGACGTGGGGGTCGAGGGTGGCGAGGTCGTGGTGCGCGCGGAAGGACCACGCATCGTGCTCGACGCCGAAATTCGGGAGGTGCTCGCGGCCGGGCGGGGGCCGGTGACGTCGCGCACCTCGGCGGTCTGGCTGACGCGCCGCCTGGCCGACGATGCCGGCGGCAGCCTGGGCCTTGCGGATGGCGAGGAAGGCGTGCTGCTGCTGGGGGCGACCTTGCCGGCCTAACAAACCCTCCCTGGGCAAACTCGGGAGGCGTTAAAGTTAAGCCGTTCTTTACCCTTGTCGTGCGACAGCCGTTCGGAAACTGGCCGGACGGACAAACGTGGACGATCTTCTCACGGACTTCATTGCGGAAACGCGCGAGACGCTCGAAGCGCTCGCGGGCGAGATCGTGGCGTGGGAGGCGGACCCCGCCGACAAGACCCGGCTCGATGCGATTTTCCGTTTCGTCCATACGGTGAAGGGCAGTTGCGGTTTTCTCGACCTGCCGCGTCTCGGCAATCTCAGCCACGCCGCCGAGGATTGCCTGGCCGAAGTGCGTTCGGGCGCGCGCACGCCCGATGCCGCGTTGGTGAGCGCGGTGCTGGCGATCATCGACCGCATCGGCGAACTGACCGATGCGCTTGAAGCCAACGCGACCCTTCCCGAGGGTGAGGACGAATTCCTGATCGCGGCGCTCGCGCAGGGCCATGCCGCACCGGCGGCCGAAAACAGCCCTGCCATCGCCAAGATCAGCGTCATGCCGACGCACGCGCCGACCCGCACGATCTCGCGCAGCATCCGTTTGCCGGTCGAGTTGCTCGACCGGATGATGGCGGGCGTGTCGGACATGGTGCTCGCGCGCAACGAGCTTTCGCGCCTGCTGCGCGTGGGCGGCGGCAACAGCGCGACCGATGTCGCGTTCGAACGGCTGTCGCTTTGCGTCGGCGAAATGCGCGACTCGATCACGCGCACGCGCATGGCGCGGATCGAGGCTTTGTTCTCGGCCCTGCCGCGCATGGTGCGCGACCTTGCGGCGGAGCTCGGCAAGACGGTGAAGCTCGAGGTCGATGGCGGCGACGTCGAACTCGACCGCGAGATGATCGAGATGATCCGCGATCCGCTGACGCATATCGTGCGCAACGCGCTGGACCATGGCATCGAAACGCCCGAGGACCGCCGCCGGGCGGCCAAGCCCGAAATGGGCCGGCTGCGCATCGGCGCGCGCCAGGCGGCCAACCAGATATTGATCGAGGTCAGCGACGACGGACGCGGCATCGATGCGGAACGCGTCGTACGCAAGGCGATCACGGCGGGTCTGGTCACCAGCGAGCAGGCGGCGGCGATGAGCTGGTCGCGCAAGCTCGACCTGATCTTCGAGCCGGGCCTGTCCACCGCCGACCATGTCACCGGCGTGTCCGGGCGTGGGGTCGGCATGGACGTCGTCCGCGCCAATATCGAGCGCATCGGCGGCACGGTCGATATCGAAAGCAATCCCGGCCAGGGGCTCCGTCTGTCGCTGCGCGTGCCGCTGACGCTGACGATCATCCCGGCACTGACCGTCAGCAGCAACGGCACCTTGTTCGCGATCCCGCGTTCGGCGATCGACGAACTGGTCCGCCCCAAGAGCGATCAGGTGCGGATCGAGCGGCTCGGCGGCGAACTGGTCGTGTTCATCCGCGGTACGCGCCTTCCTGTGGTCGATCTTGGCCGCTTCATGGAACTCACCGACGAGGCTGAACCCGCTTTGCTGGTGGTGCTGCGCGCCGGCGGCGGCGAGCGTTATGCGCTCGGGGTCGAGGCGGTGCACGACCATGAGGAATTGGTGGTCAAGCCGGCCGCGCCCGCTTTAATGGCAAGCGGCGTCTATGCGGGCACAACGCTGCCCGACAATAGCAGGCCGATGCTGCTGCTCGATGTGGCGGGAATTGCCGCCGCCGCCAACGTTCGCCGCGATCAGAGCGTGGCCGAGGAGGCGCCGGTCGAGAAGCGCAAGGTCAAGGCCGCTTTGCCGACGCTCATGTTCCGCGATCTGGACGGGGTCGTGCGCGGCGTGCGCCTGGCGCTGGTCGAGCGGATCGAGGATGTCGCGACCGCCAGCGTGATCGAGACGGGCGGTGTGCAGATGGTGCCGCTCCAAGGCCGCCTGACCAAGCTGCATAGCGCTTCCGCGCTTCCCGCGAGCGAGCGGTTGCGCCTGCTGCGCCTGAGCGACGGCGACGGCGCGGTTGCTTATGCAATCGATCAGGTGATCGACGTGGTCGATCTGCATGCCGAACTCGCGCCCACACCGATGGCTGGCCCGATTGCGGGTGTGGTGCTGCACGAGGGCAGTCCGATCGAGATTCTCGACCCGTTCTGGCTGTTCACCAATGGCGCGGCGCACCCCGCCGACGATCATTCACCGCTCTGCCTCGTCGCCGACGCGGAGGATCCGTGGGCGCGCGAGGTATTGGCGCCTTTGCTCGGTGCGGCGGGCTATCGCGTCACGTTCGCGGGCGAGGCCACCGAAGACCGCGTTTCGGTCGTCGTCACCAGCAGCGGCGATGCGCCCGAAGGTGTCGATGCGCCGGTCGTGCGGCTGCGCGGCACGCCCGACCATAATGGCGACGAAAGCATCTACCGCTACGATCGCGATGGGCTGTTGAGCGCGTTGCGCCGGCATGTCGCAGGGGGAAAGTAAGATGGCGCTCTATCTGATTGCGCGGATCGATCAGGAAATCGTCGCGCTGCCCGCGACCGAGATCGGGTCGGTGGTCGAGGTCGATCAGATCGCCGCAGTGCCGCGCGTGCCCAGCCATGTCGCGGGCCTGTTCGCGCTGCGCAGCCGCGTGCTGACGGTGATCGACACGCGCACCTCGCTCGGTCTTGGCGGGATCGATCGCACTGCGGAGATGACCGCCGTGATCGTCGAATGCGACGGACACAGCTATGCGCTGCTGGTCGACGAGGTTGAGGACGTGATCGAAGCGGGTCAGCCCGAGCCGTGTCCGGCCTTGCTTTCGGCGTCATGGCGCCGCGCCGCCAAAGGCACGATCCGCCGTGGCGAGGACGCGATCCTGTTGATCGATCCGGCGGTGGTGGTCGCCGGACCCGAGCCGCTCGCGGCGTGATCCGCAGGCGACAAGCCGCAAATCTTTTCCCCGTTAACGCGATCCTTACCCGGCGCGCGTAACTCTCCCGAACGAAACGCTAAGGCGAGGACGAGTAAGTCATGAAGAGCTGTCTGGTTGTCGACGACTCCAAGGTTATCCGCAAAGTCGCACGGCATATCCTCGAGACGCTTGATTTCACCGTCGACGAGGCCGGCGACGGGCAGGAGGCCTTGATCGCCTGCAAGGCGTCGGTGCCCGACGTCATCCTGCTCGACTGGAACATGCCGGTGATGAGCGGGATCGAATTCCTGCGCGTGCTTGGCGAAACCGATCTGCCGCACCGCCCCAAGATCGTCTTCTGCACGACCGAAAACGGAATGGGCCACATTCGCGCGGCGATTGATGCCGGCGCGGACGAATATGTCATGAAGCCGTTCGATCGGGAAACGCTCGAAAGCAAGCTTCAGATCGTCGGCGTCGCCTGAGCCCAACCACCGTGTTGGCCACGCTTCCTGCACAAGCGAAGCGCCCGACAAGCGCGCGCTCATCCGCACCCATTCGGGTGCTGATCGTCGACGATTCGGTCGTCGCCCGCGCCGTGCTGACGCGGCTGCTCGCGGATCACGACGACATCGAGGTCGTCGGCCAGGCCGGAAGTGCCGAAGCGGCGTTCCGCGTTCTCGATGAGAAGAAGGTCGACATCATCCTGCTCGACCTGGAAATGCCGGGGATGGACGGGCTCGCGGCCTTGCCCGAACTGATCCAGCGGGGCGATGGTGCGCGCGTGTTGATCGTGTCGTCGGCGTGCGCCGATGGCGCCGCATCCAGCATCGCGGCGCTGCGCCTGGGTGCGGCCGACACGTTGCTCAAGCCTGGCGCCGCACAATTCACAACCCGTTTCGCCGAAGAACTGGTCGATCGGCTCCGCCGTATCGCCCGGCCGGGCAAGACCGAACCGCACGTACGCGACACGCGCAGCGGCAGTCCCGCCCCGCACGTTCCGACCCGCCGCCTGGAATGTCTCGGCATCGGTTCCTCCACCGGCGGCGTGCACGCGCTATCCCAATTCTTCGGCGCGCTGCCCAAGAGCTTCACCACCCCGATCCTGATCACGCAGCATCTGCCCGCGCCTTATATGCCCTATTTCGCGGGGCAATTGACCGAGATGACCGGCCGTCCGACGCGCCTCGGCGCGCCCGGGTTGCAGCCGCGGCCGGGCGAATTGCTGCTCGCGCCGGGCGATGCTCATATGACATTGGTCCAGACTGGGCCGGTGATCCATGTCCGGCTCGAACGTAAGCGTTCGGTTTCGGGCTGCCTGCCCTCGGTCGATCCGATGCTCGCCTCGATCGGCAAGGTCTATGGATCGGCGGCGGTGGGCGTAATCCTGAGCGGCATGGGTCGCGACGGGGTAATCGGCGCGGGCGATCTGGTCGCCGCGGGCGGCTCGGTACTGGCGCAAGACGAGGCAAGTTCGGTGGTATGGGGCATGCCGGGCGCGGTCGCCAATGCGCGGCTGGCGCAGGCGGTGCTGCCGCCGATCGAATTGGCGCGCCGGATAGCGGCTTGGAGCGAGGGCGATGCTGCGTGGACATGACCCCACTTGCCGCGCGTTCGCTCGCGGGGCTGCTCGAACAGATGACCGGTCAGCAACTCGCGATCACGCGACGCTGGCGGATCGAGACCGTGCTCCAGCCGGTCATGCGCAAACATAATATATCGAGCCTTGATATGCTTGCAGGACTGGCATCGCAGCCGGGCGCCGCGCTGCGCGAAGATGTGGTCGAGGCCCTGCTCAATCATGAGACGAGCTTCTACCGCGACTTGCCCGTGTTCAAGGCGCTGGGCGAAGAGGTCCTCCCCGCGCTGGCCGAAGCGCGCGGCGCCAGCAAAAAGCTGCGTATCTGGTCCGCCGGCTGCTCGACCGGCCAGGAAGTCTATTCGCTCGCCTTCCTCTTCTCGAATCAGAAGGCGCACTGGGACGATTGGCAGATCGATATCCTCGGCACCGACGTCTCGCCTCAAGCGATCGCGCAGGCGCGCAACGGCACCTATTCGCAATTCGAGGTCCAGCGCGGGTTGCCGATCGGCGATCTGATCACGCGCTTCGACCAGGAAGGCGACGATTGGCGCATTCGCTCGATGCTCAAGGCGCGGATCAATTTCGCCGTCCACAACCTGCTCGATATGCCGCCCGCCGGCCGTTACGACATCATCCTGTGCCGTAACGTCCTGCTCTATTTCTCCGCGGAACGGCGCCGCACGGTGCTCGACCGCCTCGCCAGCGCGGTCACGCCCGACGGCATGCTGATCCTCGGCGCGGGCGAGACGCTGCTCGGCCAAACCGACGCCTTCACGCCCGATCCGCACTTGCGCGGAATCTACCGTCACCAGGCATCCGGCTGAAAAAGCTGACGCGGGCGCGGCCACGCGTTATGCGTCCCCCCGCATGACCGACGGCATCATCGAGCATCCTTCGCCCAATTTCGACACGCGCAAGCTGCCGATCAGCATCATCGTGCTTCACTATACCGGTATGGTCGACGCGGCCTCCGCGCTGGAGCGGCTGTGCGATCCGGCCTCCAGGGTCTCGAGCCATTATCTGATCGCCGAGGACGGACGGATCTATCGCCTCGTTCATGAGACAAAACGGGCCTGGCATGCCGGCAAGGCGCATTGGCGCGGGATCGACGACGTCAATTCGGCATCGATCGGGATCGAATTGGTCAATCCAGGTCATGAAAATGGCTACCGTCCCTTTGCCGAGGCGCAGATGGAGGCGCTGGCTCCGCTGATGGCGGGGATCGTGCGCCGCTACGGCATCACCCGCGGCAACATCGTCGGCCATTCCGACGTCGCGCCCGCGCGCAAGGACGATCCGGGCGAGTTGTTCGACTGGGAAAGGCTGGCGCGCCTTCGCCTCGCGCTGCCGCGGCCCGCGAAATATCTCACCGATCCGCTCTGGAGCGATGCCAGTTTCCTGCTCGCGCTCGAGCGGTTTGGCTATGATGTGGTCGACGGAGAGGCCGCGGTTCGCGCCTTCCAGCGCCGCTTCCGGCCGAGCCGGATCGATGGCGTGATCGACGGCCAATGCCGCGCGATCCTGCTGTCACTGCTGACCGGCGGCGACAAGGGCGCCGCGACACGGCGAGACCGCAAGGGCTGATTTGATTCTATCTCAGTTGCGCTGAGCGGCACCGGCCCATGCCCCCACGCGACCTCCCAATGGTAATATCATATGGGAGGTCGGGTGGGGCGTGGGCCGGTGCCGTCCCGGTTGAGCTTGCTGAATCCAGCCAGGCCCTGCTATTCGCACTTTCGCCAGAGGGCCGGGCGGCCGCCGGCATGCGCAAGCGTGCGGGAGGAAAGTCCGGGCTCCGCAGAGTGAAGGTGCCGGGTAACGCCCGGCGAGGCGCGGGGAGACCTTCGCCTTAGGGACAGTGCAACAGAAAGCAGACCGCTCGGCTTTGGCCCAAAAGGCTCCGAGTAAGGGCGAAAGGGTGCGGTAAGAGCGCACCGCGTTTCCGGTAACGGCGACGGCACGGCAAACCCCACCTGGAGCAAGACCGAGTAGGGACGGCATATGGGGTGACTCGCCCCCGTCGTCCGGGTTGGTTGCTTGAGGCGGCGCGCGAGCGCCGTCCTAGAGGAATGGTCGCCCAATTCCGGTATCCCCGGAATGGACAGAACCCGGCTTACAGGCCCTCTGGCGAATTTTCCGGCGGTTCGGCCATAGCCTATTCGCGCCGAGCCCTTATGTAGCCCCCATGGCGCGTTCGACCCGATCAACCGACTGGGGTTTTCCCCGCTGGCGCGGCTATGGCAGCGAACGCGGCGCGACCAGGGTGCGGCTGTGCGATCGCCATGGTTGCGAACAGCCGGGCGACTGCCCCGCGCCCAAATCGCCCAACAGTCCGGAACGCTGGTATTTCTGCCAGGAGCATGCCGGCGAATATAATCGCGGGTGGGATTATTTCGAAGGATTGAGCGCGGAGGATGCCGCCGCGCGGGAGGCGGGCGAACGGCGCGACGCGTCGGGTTTCGCCGGGACCGCGCATTATGGCTGGGGCGGCTCCGGCGACGGTAGCCGATCGCGCGACGAGATGCGCGCGCTCGACGTGCTGGAGCTGGAAACCGACGCCAGTTTCGACGAGATCAAGATGGCTTGGCGCCGGTTGGCCAAAGCCAATCATCCCGACACGCGGCCCAACGACAAGGAAGCCGCCGAGCGCTTTCGTCTGATCCAGGCGGCGTGGGACGTGCTGCGCCAGGCCGAGGAGCGCCGCGTGGTCTGATCGCTCTGCCGAGCGACGGCCCTTCAGGCGTACCGTTTGGCGGTCTCGCGGATCAGCGCGATCATGTTGGGAATGCCCTGCGTCCGGTTGGACGAGAGCTGGCGCGTCAGCTCGAACGGGGCGAGCGCACCCTCGATATCCGTGCCGCCGATCTCCGCGGGCGTGCGGTCCTGCACCGTCAGCAGAACCAGTGCGATCACACCCTTGGTGATCGCTGCATTGCTGTCGGCGAGGAAATGGAGCCGGCCATCCTCGCTTCGCGTCGGATAGACCCAGACCGAAGCCGAGCAGCCCCGCACCAAAGTGGCATCGGTCTTGAGCGCCTCGGGCATCGGCTCCAGCTCTCGGCCCAGCTCGATCAGCAGCCGATAGCGGTCGTCGGCATCGAGAAAGCCATAGTCTTCCAAAAGGTCGTCGATGCGGGCCATGGGCCGCGCGGCTAGCAGAGGCGGCCGCCGCGCGGAACCCATGTCTGCCGAGCTCGATCAATATCCGACGGCGAAGCGCTGCCGGACGTGACGGGGATGCTCGATCTCGTCGACGAACGCGATCGCATAATCGGCGAACGAGATGGAACTGCCCTCCGCATTGGCGACCAGCATGTCTTGGCCCAGCCGGAACGTGCCGAGCCGCGGCCCTTCGAACAGCAAGGCGGCCGGGGAGAGGAAGGTCCAGTCGAGATCGTCGACGCCGCGCAGATAGTCGAGGAAAGCGATGCCGGCCCGCGCCTCGGCCTCATATTCCTTGGGAAAATTTGGCTGGTCGATCAGCTTCTTGCCAGGCGCCACCTCCAGGCTGGCCGCACCGCCGACCACCAGATAGCGCGACACGCCGGCGGCACGGACCGCGCTTACGAGCGTGGCTGGATCGCAGTCAAGAAAGTGGACCGCGCTCACCACGGCGTCATGATCGGCCAGGAGCTTTGCGAGCCCGTCCGGATCCGCGACGTCACCGGCGACTCGCTTCACCTGCGGGTCAGACAAGGCTTTGTCGGGATGCCGTGCTATCGCGGTGACGCCGTGCCCGCGGCGGACAAGTTCGGCAGTGATTTCCCGGCCTGCGCGGCCGGTCGCACCGATCACGGCAACATTCATCTTGTAGCTCCTTTGTGGTTTCTAATAGAAACCAGCTAGACAATTAGCTACCGGCTTCCAAGAACGCACTTTGATCCCACCTGGTCACCCCGAGGAAACCATGACCGGCGACGCCTTCAATCCGGATTGCCCAACGCGCCAGATCCTCGACCGCATCGGCGACAAATGGGCGATGCTCATCCTGCTCGTGCTGGCGCAGGGGCCGAGGCGGTTCAACGATTTGCGCCGCCGCATCGGCGGCATATCGCAGAAGATGCTGTCGCAAACGCTGAAGAGCCTCGAACGCGATGGTCTGGTGAGCCGTGCGGTCTTTGCGACCGTGCCGGTGACGGTGGAATATCGGCTGACACCGCTCGCAGGCGGGCTGATCGGGCTGATGGGATCGATCACCGTCTGGGCCGAGCGGCATCTGGGCGACATCGAAGCCGCACGCCTGCGCTACGATGCTTTGGCATCCGCGTCAGCTTCGCGCGATCTCGCCTAGCGCCGCGGCCAGCCGGTCGACATCGGCCATGCGGGTGGCGAGGGCGGGGGTGACCCGTACGCAGCTCCCCGAGGCGAGGCCGTCGCGGTGCACTGTGAAGATGCCGTATTTCTCGAGCAGCAGCCGGGCGAGCGCGACATTGTCGGCGTGCGACGTCCTGTCCGAAAGCCGGAACGACGTGATCACGCCATAGCAGCGCGGGTCGTCAGGCGTGAGGATTTCGACGCCCCGGATGTTTCGGGCGGGGTGCACCCAGCGGTCGCGCAAGGCCTTCAGCCGGGCTTCCTTGGCCGCCAGCCCGAGCGAGGCCTGAAAATCGAGCGCGACGGGTACCGAGAGCTGCGCGGCATAATCGGGCGTCCCGATATGGACGCGTGCGCGGATATCGTCGGGTGCGGGATCGGGCTCGGCCGGATCCACATCGATATCGGCCAGCCGGCCGCCGCGAATGCAGATGGCGCCGACGCCGAGCGGTGCGCCGATCCATTTGTGCAGGTTGATGCCGATGAAGTCGGCGCCGAGATCGGGCAGCCGGAAGTCGATCTGGCCGACGCTGTGTGCCGCATCCACAATCGCGTCGATACCCTTGCTTCGCGCGAGCGCGGCAATCTCCGCGACCGGTAGGACGAGGCCGGTGCGGTGGCTGACATGGGTCAGCAATACCATCCGGACATTGGGGTGGGCGACAAAAGCGGCGGCGTAAGCGTCGATCAGCGCCTGATGGCTCGCGGGCAAGGGCAGCGCGATTTTGATCACGTCGACCCCGCGGCGGGCCTTCAGCGATTCGATCGAGGCCTGCATCGAATCATAATCGAGATCGGCATGGAGCACCGCGTCGCCGGGGCGCAGCCGGTTATAGCCGAGGATCAGCGCGCGCATCGCCTCAGTTGCGTTGCGGGTGAAGGCGATCTCCCCGGTCGCTACCCCCATCTCGCGCGCGACCCGGGCGCGGATCGCCTCGATCTCGCCCGGCATCTCGCGCCGCGCATAGAAGCTGGTGTCGCGGTTCACCCGCTCCACCTGCGCGCGATAGGCGGTGAGCACCGGCTTCGCCATCATGCCCCAATTGCCATGTTCGAGCTGCACGATCTTGCGCGTCACGTCATATTGGGCGGCGACCTCGTCCCAACGATCCTCCGAAGCCGCAAACACGGGCGCGGTCGTGGCAAGGGCGGCGGTGCCGAGCAGGTTCCTGCGGGTCATTTCCATCGCCTTCTCCCCGGTCGGCCATCATGGCCGATCAAGGTCTAGACGCGCCGGGGCGGGCTACGCTAGGGGGCGCTGTCACGCCGTGCGGGTGTGGTGAAACTGGTAGACGCGCCGGACTCAAAATCCGGTTCCGAAAGGAGTGTCGGTTCGAGCCCGACCACCCGCACCAATCCTTCCTTAAAGCGAAGAAAAAGGGCGACGGATTGCTCCGCCGCCCGCTTTCCTGTCGGTTTGGCTGGGCCATCAATCGCAAAAACGGACCCGGACATAACGGCGGGCCCAGCCGTCCCAGCGCCAGTCGGTACGGCAATAAGGGCCGCCATAATAATAATATTCCGGCGGTGGCGGCGGCGGGGCGTAATAGACCGGCTCGTCATAATAATAACGCGGGCCGCTGCTCGCGATTGCCGCGCCGGCGGCGAGACCAAGGATACCCGCGGCAACGGCGGCACCGCCACCGCCATGGTGATAATGATGATAGCCACCGTAATAGCCGCCATACCAACCGCCGTGATAGCGCGCCTCGGCCGGAGCCGCCGCGCCCAGCGTTACGCCGCCCAGCGCCAGCGCCGCAGCGGTCGCAGTCAGGAACTTACGCATACATCCTCCAATCTCGCGGGCGGACTCGGACATCCACCTCGTCCGCCGGCTTACGCCGAGTCGCCTGAACCGGCGGGGAATCAGGTGTTTATCAAACGTTCACCGTAACGAAGGGCTGCTCGGTTCGTCGCGTCTTGCTCCGCGGTTGGCAGGCGCGGCCTCTATCCTGTAGAGGCTGAGACCGATGGCGCGTACGCTGCTTAAAGAAGCCCCGTTTTTCGAGGACAAGAACCGCGCCTTCTGGACTCTCCAGTCGGCGGGGTGGGCGGGCTATTTCCTGCTGCGCGCGCTGACCGGCCTCGCCAACGGCGCAAGCTGGCTGTTCGTGGTTCCGACCGCGCTCGCGACGGCGACCGGCTATTCGCTGACGCTGCTCATGTCGGCCGCCTATCGGCGGCTCTTCCATATGCGCCCGCTGGTGACCTGGGGCGGATCGATCACGATCCTCATCATCGCATCGATGGTATTTTCCTCGATCGAGACCTGGGCGCATGCGACCACGTATCGCGTGGTCGGGCCGATGCCGGAGGGCATCCAGTTGCTATCGGCAATCCTGCTCGATTTCGCGCTGCTCGCGGCCTGGTCGGCGCTTTATTACGGTATCAACTTCTACATATTGGTCGAAGAGCAGCGCGATCAGCTGCTGCGGCTGGAAAGCCAGGCCTCGTCGGCACAGCTGGCAATGCTGCGTTACCAGCTCAATCCGCATTTCCTGTTCAATACGCTCAATTCGATCTCGACCCTGGTGCTGCTCAAGCAGACCGAGCGCGCGAATGCGATGCTGTCGCGCCTGTCCTCATTCCTGCGTTATACGCTCGTCAGCGAACCCGAAGGCGAGGTGACGGTCGCGCAGGAGATCGAGACGCTCAAACTCTATCTCGATATCGAGAAGATGCGGTTCGAGGAAAGGCTGCGCACCAGCTTCGATATCGATCCCGCCGCGGCGCATGCCTGTATCCCATCCCTGCTGCTGCAGCCCCTGGTCGAAAATTCGATCAAATATGCGGTCACGCCCAAGGAAGAGGGGGCGGATATCGCGGTTACGGTGCGCCGTCTGGGCAATCGTGTTCATATCACGGTCAGCGACAGCGGCCCAGGATCGCAGACAGGGCATAACGACGGCGGTGGTTCAACCAGATCCTCCACCGGCGTTGGCCTGGCGAACACACGGGATCGGCTGGCACAGGCCTATGGCCCCGACCATCGCTTCGAAACCGAAGCTGGTCCTGGTGGGTTCACTGTGACGATCGAGATACCATATCAGTCGAACACGACGAGGGCATGATTAGATGACCATCCGCACCATCCTGGTCGACGACGAACCTTTGGCGATCCAGGGACTTCAGCTTCGGCTGCAAACACATGAGGATGTCGAGATCGTCGACACCTGCACCAACGGCCGCGAAGCGATCCGTTCGATCAAGACGCACAAACCGGATCTCGTCTTCCTCGACATTCAGATGCCGGGCTTCGACGGCTTTTCGGTCGTCCAGGGGCTGATGGAGGTGGAGCCGCCGCTGTTCGTCTTCGTGACCGCCTATGGCGACCATGCGCTGCGCGGGTTCGAGGCGGGCGCGATCGATTATCTGATGAAACCGGTCGAGACCGAGCGGCTGGCGGACACGCTCGAACGCGTGCGCCAGCGCCTGTCCGAGAAGCGCGCCGCCGAAGAGGTGGTCCAGCTCAAGGAAGTGATCGCCGAGCATGCGCCCGACGCGGCGGATTCGATGCCGGAAAGCGCCGACGCGCATGCCTCTAACCGCTACGAGAAGCTCATCAATATCAAGGATCGCGGGCAGATATTCCGCGTTGACGTGGATTCGATCGAACGGATCGATGCCGCGGGCGATTATATGTGCATCTACACCGGCGACAACACGCTCATCCTGCGCGAGACGATGAAGGATTTGGAAAAGCGCCTCGATCCGCGCCGTTTCCAGCGCATCCACCGCTCGACCATCGTCAATCTCGACCTGGTCAAGCAGGTCAAGCCGCACACCAATGGCGAATGCTTCCTGGTGCTGGGCTCAGGCGCGCAAGTGAAGGTCAGCCGTAGCTACCGCGATGTGGTCGCGAGGTTCGTGCACTAAGGAAAATCCTCCCCAAGCTTCACACGGGGAGGATTTAAGACATCACCCAAACCGTCCCGTCACATAATCGCGCGTGCGGCGCGAACGCGGGTTGGAGAAGATGTCGGCGGTCGGGCCGAATTCGATCATGCGCCCGAGGAACATGAAGCCGGTATAGTCCGAGATGCGGCTCGCCTGCTGGAGGTTGTGCGTGACGATCACGATCGTCACGTCCTTCTTGAGTTCGACCAAAGTCTGCTCGAGCTTGGCGGTCGAGACCGGATCGAGCGCGGAGGCGGGTTCGTCGAGCAGCAGGATTTCGGGCTGCACCGCAATGCCGCGCGCGACGCATAGCCGCTGCTGCTGGCCACCGGATAGGCCTAGGCCCGACGTGTGGAGCTTGTTCTTGACCTCGTCCCACAAAGCCGCGCGCGTCAGCGATCGCTCGACGATCTCGTCCATCTCCGCCTTGTTCTTCTTGTGGTAGAGGCGGACGCCGAACGCGACATTGTCGTAGATCGACATGGGGAAGGGGGTCGGCTTCTGGAACACCATGCCGACGCGCGCGCGCAAGGCCGCGGGATCGCCGCCCTTGAGCACATCCTCGCCGTCGAGCAGGATCTCGCCCTCGGCGCGCTGGCCTGGATAGAGCGCATAGATTCGGTTCAAAGCGCGCAGTAGCGTCGATTTGCCGCAGCCCGACGGGCCGATCAGAGCGGTGATCTTATTCTTCTCGATCGGCAGGTCGATGCCGTGGAGCGATTCATTCGCGCCGTAGAAGAATTTCAGATCGCGCGATTCGAGCAGTAAATCACCCTCGGGCCGGGTCATGAACTGCTCTTCGCCCGCCGACGTGGAGGGCGGGTTCATCACGGCGGTGTCGGTCATGACGTGTGCGTCTCCCGGGCCAGAACGCGCCCGACGATGTTGATGAAGAGGACGGCGACGGCGATCAGCAAGGCGCCGACCCAGGCCAGGCGCTGCCAATCGTCATAAGCCGAGAGCGCGAACTGGAAAATCGTGGTCGGCAGGCTCGCCATCGGCTGGCTGAGCTTGGCATTGTAGAATTGATTGCCGAGGCTGGTGAACAGCAAGGGCGCGGTCTCGCCAGAAATGCGCGCGAAGCCGAGCAGGCCCGCGGTCAACAGGCCGGTGCGCGCCGATTTCCAGATGATCTTGCGGATCACGAAGGCGCGGCTCGCGCCCAAGGCCATGCCTGCCTCGCGCAACGCGCCCGGCTGGAGCGTGAGGATATCCTCGGTCGTGCGCACCACGATCGGCGTGGCGAGGAACGCAAGCGCTACACCGCCGGCATAGCCCGAGAAGCCATGGAAGGGCGCAACCAGCAATTCGTAGACGAACAGTCCGATCAGGATCGACGGCGCCGAGATCAGCACGTCGTTGAAGAAGCGCACGACATGCCCGTATTTCGTGCCCGCGCCATATTCAGCGAGCCAGGTGCCGGCGAGGATGCCGATCACGAGCGCGATCGCCATGCCGAGCGCGCACATGATGAGTGAGCCGACGATCGCATTCCGGAGGCCGCCAGGCGAACCGGGAGCGGGCTGGTCGTGCGTGAAGATCATCCCGTCGATCCCGCCCAGGCCTTTGCTGAGCAGGGTCCACAGGATCATCACCAGCGCGCCGAGCGCGATCAGGGTGGCGATGCTGCACAGGACGACGAAGACGCCGTTGAAGGCGCGGCGATAGGCGGCGCGGGTCATCAGACTTTCGCCTCGCGGAGCAGCAGGCGGGCGACCGCCAGCACGATGAAGGTGATCACGAACAGCAGGAAACCGAGCGCGATCAGCGCGGAGGTATGCAAATCACTGGTCGCTTCGGCGAATTCGTTGGCGACGGTCGACGCGATGGTCGATCCGCTGTCGAACAGAGAATGCGGGAAGCTGTGCGAATTGCCGATGATGAAGGTGACAGCCATCGTCTCGCCGAGCGCGCGGCCCAGGCCGAGCATGATCACGCCGATCATGCCGCGGCGGACATAAGGGATCACGACCGCCTTGATCACCTCGAATGGCGTGCAGCCAAGGCCGTAAGCGGCTTCGCGAACCTGCGGCGGTACGGTCAGGAACAATTCGCGGAACACCGCCGCCATGTAGGGCAGGATCATGATCGCGAGGATCAGCGAGGCAGTGAAGATATTGGCGCCGTTGGGCGTGCCGGAGAAGATCTTGCCGATGAACGTATCCGGCGCGAAATGCAGCGCGATCGGCAATTGGACGTGCGCGGCGAACCACGGCGCGAGCACGAACAGGCCCCACATGCCGTAGACGATCGAGGGGATGCCCGCGAGCAGCTCGACCGCGATCGCGATCGGACGCGAGAGCCGGGGCGGGCAGAATTCGACGAGGAACACTGAGACACCGAGCGCGAGCGGCAGTGCGACCAGCAGCGACAGGAAAGAGGTGATGAGCGTGCCCGCGATCGGGCCGGCGGCGCCATAGACTTCGCTCACCGGATTCCAGGTGGTCGAGGTCAGGAAACCGAAGCCGAAGGCACGGAAGGCGGGCAGGCCGCCGATGAACAGGCTGACCACCACGCCGCCGAGCGCCGCCAGCAGGAAGGTGGCCGCGCCCAGACAGGCATATCGGAAGATGATTTCGCCAAGCGCATGGCCCGGAGGCGCGCCGCGCGGACTGGCGAGTTCGGTGGTGGCCATGTTTGACTCGTAAAGCGGGCGCCGAGGCAGGGAAAGTGACTCGGCGCCCATGGTCACTTACTTCGCGACGTAGACCGGCTTGCCACCGGCGGTGATCGATCTGGCCCACTGCTTCTTGAGCAGGCCCTTCACGTTTGCCGGAAGCGGAACATAATCGAGGCTGGCGGCGAGCGCGTCGCCCTTGTTGTAGCCCCATTCGAAGAACTTCAGCACCTGCGCGCCATTCTCAGGATTGTCCTGGTTGCGGTACATCAGGATGAAGGTCGCGCCCGTGATCGGCCAGGCCGAGGCGCTCGGCTGGTCGAGCAGCAGGATGTAATTGCCCGGCGATTTGAGCCAAGGCGCGCTGGCGGCGGCAGCGGCGAAAGCGGATGCCGTCGGCTGGACGAACTTGCCGGCCTTGTTCTGCATCGAGGCGAAGGTCGAATGGTTCTGCTTGGCATAGGCATATTCGACATAGCCGATCGCACCTGCGGTCTGCTTCACGAAGGCCGCGACGCCGTCATTACCCTTGCCGCCAAGACCCGTCGGCCACTGGACCGAGTCGCTCGCGCCGACCTTGGAGCCCCATTCCGCATTCTTCATCGCCAGATAGGAGGTGAAGAGAAAGCTGGTGCCCGAACCGTCCGAGCGGTGCACGACCGTGATCGGCAGATTCGGCAGCGGCACGCCCTTGTTGAGCGCGGCGATTTCGGGCGCATTCCACTTGGTGACCTTGCCGAGGAAGATGTCGCCCAGCAGAGCACCGCTCAGCTTGATCTGGCCCGGCGCGATCCCGGGGAGGTTCATTACGGGAACCACGCCGCCGACGACGGTCGGGAACTGATAGAGGCCGGAAGCCGCCAATTCGTCAGGCTTCAAGGGCTTGTCCGATGCGCCGAAATCGACCGTCTTCGCCTTGATCTGCTTGATGCCGCCGCCCGAACCGATCGCCTGATAGTTCAGGCCGACGCCGGTCTGCGCCTTATAAGCCTCCGCCCATTTGGCGTAGACGGGAGCCGGAAAAGTCGCGCCCGCGCCCGAAATGTCGGCGGCAGCCGCGGTGGAAGCGATGGCGAATGCGCCAACGCCCGCGACGAACATCTTCAGCATGTGAGTCCCCTGGAAATGAAGTGCGGCTGCTCAGCCGCTGTCCAAGGGCTCTATGGGGGTTCCGTGACTCTTGTGTGACAGTCTCGTCGCCCCGGCGGAGGCCGGGGCGACGATTATTCCGGAAGCACCCGCACCGCGCCACGCGACGCATTGCCCGCAAAAAGGGCATAAGCCTGCAAGGCCTTGGAAACGGTCCGCTTGCGGCCGAACGGCTTCCACGCTTTCGCACCCCGATCCTCCATCGCCGCGTGGCGCGCCGCCAGCGTGGCGTCGTCGACCAGCAGGTTGATCGAGCGGTTGGGGATATCGATCTCGATCAGGTCGCCATGCTCGACCAAAGCGATCAATCCGCCCTCGGCCGCCTCGGGGGAGACATGGCCGATCGACAGGCCGGACGAACCGCCCGAAAAACGTCCATCGGTCAGCAGCGCGCAGGCTTTGCCCAGCCCTTTCGATTTCAGATAGGAGGTCGGGTAGAGCATCTCCTGCATGCCGGGACCGCCCTTGGGTCCTTCATAGCGGATGACGACGACGTCGCCTTCCTTGACCTGGTTGCCGAGGATTCCGACCACGGCCGCGTCCTGACTCTCGAACACGATCGCGCGGCCGGTGAACGTCAGGATGCTTTCGTCCACGCCCGCGGTCTTCACAATGCAGCCCTCGGGCGCGAGATTGCCGAACAGCACGGCGAGACCGCCATCCTGGCTGAACGCATTAGGCTGCGAGCGGATCACGCCCTTTGCCCGGTCCAGGTCCAGTTCGTCCCAGCGGCGCGATTGGCTGAACGCGGTCTGGGTCGGCACGCCGCCCGGCGCTGCGCGATAGAAGGTCCGCACGGATTCGCTGTTGGTGCGCACGACGTCCCAGCGGCCGAGCCCCTCGCCGAGCGTCGAGGAGTGGACGGTCGGTTGCTCCACGTCGAGCAGGCCCGCGCGGTCGAGCTCGCCCAGGATCGCCATGATCCCGCCGGCGCGGTGCACGTCCTCCATGTGAACGTCGGAGGTGGCGGGTGCGACCTTGCACAATACCGGCACGCGCCGTGACAGCCGATCGATATCCGCCATCGTGAAATCGACCCCTGCTTCATGTGCGGCGGCGAGCAGGTGGAGCACGGTGTTGGTCGATCCGCCCATCGCGATGTCGAGGCTCATCGCATTCTCGAATGCCTCGAACGTCGCGATATTGCGAGGCAGGGCGCTGGCGTCGTCCTGCTCGTACCAGCGCTTGGCAAGATCGACGATCGTGTGGCCCGCCTCGCGGAACAGCCGCTCGCGATCGGCATGCGTCGCCAGAACCGATCCGTTGCCGGGCAGCGACAAACCGAGCGCCTCGGTCAGGCAGTTCATCGAATTGGCGGTGAACATGCCCGAGCAGCTGCCGCAGGTCGGGCAGGCCGCCTTCTCGATCGCGCTCACTTCCTCCTCGGTATAATGGTCGTCAGCGGCGGCGACCATCGCGTCGACCAGGTCGAGCGCAACTTCCTTGCCCTTGAGCACGACCTTGCCCGCTTCCATCGGTCCGCCGGAGACGAACACGGCCGGGACATTGAGCCGCAGCGCCGCCATCAGCATGCCGGGCGTGATCTTGTCGCAATTGGAGATGCACACCATCGCGTCGGCGCAATGCGCATTGACCATATATTCGACGCTGTCCGCGATCAGCTCGCGGCTCGGCAGCGAATAGAGCATGCCGTCATGGCCCATCGCGATGCCGTCATCGACCGCGATCGTGTTGAATTCCTTGGCGACGCCGCCCGCCGCCTCGATCTCGCGCGCGACCAGCTGGCCCAGGTCCTTGAGATGGACGTGGCCCGGCACGAACTGCGTGAAGCTGTTCACGACCGCGATGATCGGCTTGCCGAAATCCGAATCCTTCATGCCGGTGGCGCGCCACAGGCCGCGCGCGCCGGCCATGTTGCGGCCGTGGGTGGTGGTACGGGAACGATAAGCGGGCATGACGAAGAGCCTATAGGATTTGGGGATTGAGGAACAGGCTGCCCTTGCCCCCATCCTGCACCTTGCGCAAGTTTATGTTTCTTATTGGCTCTAACGCGAAATTTTGTTCGTCAGAGCCGCGCAATGTCGATCACCGCCTGCGCGAAGGCATCAGGCGCCTCCTGCGGCAGATTATGGCCGATGCCGCCCGTGATCAGGCGGTGCGCGTATTTGCCCTTGAACCTGGCGGCATAAGCGGCGGGTTCGGGATGCGGCGCACCGTTGGCGTCGCCCTCCATGGTGATCGTCGGCACGGTGATGACGGGCGCCGCGGCAAGCTTCTCCTCGGTCCCGGCGTAGCGCGCCTCACCGTCCGCGAGCCCGAGCCGCCAGCGGTAATTGTGGATCACGATCTCGACATGGTCGGGATTGTCGAAGGCGGCGGCCGAGCGTTCGTAGGTAGCGTCGTTGAATGCCCATTTTGGGGAGGCGAGGCGCCAGATCAGCCGGTTGAAATCATGGCGATTCTTCTCATAGCCCGCCCGGCCGCGCTCGGTCGCGAAGTAAAATTGATACCACCATTGCAGTTCCGCCGCAGGCGGCAGGGGCTGGTGTCCTGACGCCTGGCTGCCGATCAGATAGCCGCTAACCGAGACCAGGCCGCGCACGCGCTCTGGCAATAACGCGGCAATAATGTCGGCGGTGCGTGCACCCCAGTCGAACCCGGCCAGAGTTGCACTACCTATCCCGACCGCATCCATCATCGCGACAACGTCGAGCGCGAGCGCAGCGGGCTCGCCATTGCGCTTCGTGTCGGGGGACAGAAAACGCGTCGCGCCATAGCCGCGCAGATAAGGGACGATCACCCGGTGCCCCTGCGCCACCAGCCGCGGCGCGACCTCCTCGAAAGCGTGGATGTCGTAGGGCCAGCCGTGCAGCAGGATGACGGGCGGACCGGCCGCGGGTCCATAGTCCGCATAAAAGATGTCGAGCAGATCGGTCTTCACCGATTTGAGTGGCGGGATCGTCGGTACAGCCGCGGCTGCCGGTATCCTCGGCATGACCGCGACGGCTGCGGTGACGACTGCCGCCCCGAGGAGACGGCGGCGTGATGGCTCGAGTTTTGACATGAGGAGGACTTGCTCCGGGTACGTCACCGAAACAAGCATGGAGCGCAGCGCGTCAGGATGGACGGTTCCGATCGGGCGACGGACGCTTTACGGGCGATAGTCATGGCAGGTTTCTCCCGAACCGATCCCCGGCGGCTGGTAGACGAAGGCGAATGCGTTGCATCCGTTTTGCTCGCCATCCTGATCGCGCATCTGATTGGCGCGTCGAACGCCTCCTGGGCGGCTTTCTCCGGCTATATGGTGATGCGGGGCCATGTCGCGGAGAGCTTCCTGCGTGGCGTATTGCGGATTGTCGGTACCGCGGCCGGCGCGGTGCTGGGGCTGGCGATCGCGCCATGGGTGGCAGGCGGTCTGGCGCTCGCGTCGCTCGCTTTGATGTTGATCGGCGGCGCCACTTTATACGCCTCGCTTACCGCCAAGCGGTCTTATGCCTGGCTGTTCGTCGGGCTGACGTTCGCGATGATCCTGCTCGACAAGATGCAGCATCCCGATGTCGCGCTTTCCGCGTTCGCGCGGACACGGATGCTGGAGGTGATGGCGGGCACACTCGCCTGCGTCATCGTCAGCACTCTGTCGACGCTGAGCGTGCGGCGCGTCTGGCCGGCCGAACGCAGCGCCGCGGCGGCCGGACTTGGCTGGCATCCCCATGCCGCGCGCCATGCGGCGCAGGCGGCGGTGGCGCTGCTGATCCTCCCCTCACTCGGAGCCTGGCTGCATCTGCCCGCGCTGACCCAGAGCGCGGTCGCGATCATGGCGGTGATGCTGGTGCCGGTCAGCAGCATCGGCGCGAGCGGCTTCGTTCCGGTCAGCCGCCGCTTGCTCAACCGGGTCGCGGGCTGCTGCGCGGGCGGATTGCTCGCGGCGATCGTGCTGTTCCTCGGCCACGGCTCGGCGCCGATCCTGGTGCTGGGCACGATCCTCGGCGTCGCGGCGGGCCGGCATCTGGAGAATGGCAAGGGCAGCCTGGCCTATGCGGGCACGCAATTCGTGCTGGCCATACTCGTGACGCTCGTCCCCGACGATTATGCCAAAGCCCATATCGGCCCGGCACTCGATCGGCTTGCGGGCACTTTGATCGGCATGGCGCTGCTGGAGCCGGTCTTGCTGGCCTGGCACCTGATTGCGCCGGGCGTGAAGCATGAGGGCGTTTCGGCGGAGGCCGAAGCGGGGGGTATCTGATTTTCGAGAGAGTGGAGGCCCGAGCCGGAATCGAACCGGCGTGCAAGGATTTGCAGTCCTCTGCGTAACCACTCCGCCATCGGGCCGGAGGCGGGGCTGATGGTGGCTTTTCGCCGCGCTGTCAAACCCCTCGGCTTGTTGTCCGTTATCGGACGATGATTGTCCGCTTCCGGACAGGAAATATGTGCCGGCCGGGTTGCTGTCCACAACATACCGACTGGCATGGATCATGCTCCTCTTGGCCTGGGGCATAGCCTTCGATAAGGCGTTGCCAACCGGCGCGGTGTCTTGTATAACTAAGACACCTGAAGAGGGCAACGCACAGTGACCGAGCAGAATTACGAACAGATGCGGCGCGCGATGGTGGCGAGCCAGCTGCGCACCACCGCGGTCAATGATCCGCGCGTGATCGCGGCGATGGGCAAGGTCGCGCGCGAGCGCTTCGTGCCCGCCGATAAGGCCGCGCTCGCGTATCTCGACAAGACGCTGCCGGTCGCGCCGGGGCGCGGCATGTCTTCGCCGATGGTGGTCGGCCGGTTGCTGACCGAGGCGCGCGTCAAGGAAGGCGAGCGTGCGCTCGTCGTCGGTGCAGGCAGCGGCTATTCGGCCGCGGTGCTGGCCGAGCTCGGCGCGAGCGTGATCGCGCTCGAGGAAGGCAAGGATCTGGCGGGCAAGGCCACGCCCAGCGTGACTCGCGCCACCGGCCCACTCGCCAAAGGGTGGGCAAAGAGCGCGCCTTATGACGTGATCCTGTTCGACGGCGCGGCCGAGGAAATCCCTGCCGCGATCATCGGCCAGCTTGCCGAAGGCGGCCGGCTTGCGGCGCCGATCCTGGAAAATGGCGTCACCCGCCTGGCGCTCGGCCGCAAGGCCGGCGGCGGCTTCGGCATGCTGAGCTTCGCCGACGCCGAGGCGCCGATCCTGCCGGGCTTCACCGTCGCAAAGGGATTCAGCTTCTGATGCGCGTTCGGGGGAAGATCGTCGCCGCCCTGCTCGGCGGCGCGGCGCTCGGCGCGCCGGCGGCGGCGACCACGCTGCAGGAGGCGTTCGTCCAGACCTACAATTCCAGCCCCGCGCTCAACGCGGCGCGCGCGCAGCTGCGCGGCACCGACGAAGGCGTCTCGATCGCCAAGGCGCAGTCGCGGCTGCAGGTGAACGGCACCGTCGGGCTGTCGCAAAGCACCAACGGCATCGACAATTTCTCGAACGGCGCGCGCTCGCTCACCGCGCAGCTCAATCTGTCCTATCCGCTGTTCCAGGGCGGCCGCGTCAAGAATGCGATCAATGCCGCGACTTCGCGCGTCTCCGCGGGGCGCGCCGATCTGCGCACGACCGAGGGCAATATCTTCGTCCAGGTGGTGAGCGCTTATATGGACGTGATCCGCGATGCCTCGATCGTCGATCTCAACCGCAAGAATGTCGACGTCCTCAACACCAATCTGAAGGCGAGCCGCGATCGCTTCGAGGTGGGCGACCTGACGCGTACCGATGTGGCGCAGTCCGAGGCGCGACTCAGCCTGGCGCGCAGCCAATTGATCGCCGCGCAGGGCAATCTGACCGCGAGCCGCGAAAATTATCGCCGCGTCGTCGGCAGCTGGCCCGAAAATCTCGCGCCGCCGCCCGCGCTGCCCAGGCTTCCAGACGATCCGGACCGCGCGGTCGCGACCGCGCTCGACAACAGCCCGGCGATCCAGGCCGCTGCCGCCGACACCAAGGCCGCGGCCTATGACGTGAGCACCGCGCGCAGCCAGCGCCTGCCGACGGTCTCCGCGATCGCTGGCCCCAATTACAATAATTATCTTGGTACCGCGAACCGGCTGGTCGGCCTTCCCAAGGGCACGGCCGGCATCGACGAGGTCCGCACCGCCAATACGTTCGGGCTGCAGATGACGCTGCCTTTATACCAGGGCGGCCTTGCCGGCGCGCGCGTGCGTCAGGCGCAGGCGGCGCAGAACGTCGCGGTTGAATCGGGGATCGATACCGAACGCCAGGTGATCGCCACCACGCGCGCGGCGTTCGCGTCCTACGAAGCGGCAATGGCGGGCATTACCGCCAACCAGGAAGCGGTGAAGGCCAACGAGCTCGCACTGGAAGGCGTGCGCGCGGAGAACCGCGTCGGCACGCGCACCGTGCTCGATGTGCTCAACGCGGAGCAGGAACTGTTGAACTCGCAGGTCCAGCTCGTTTCGGCGCAGCATGACGAATATGTCGCGGGCTTTGCGCTGCTGAACGCGATGGGCATGGCGGAGGCGCGCAATCTTGGCCTCGATGGCGGCGCGCTCTATGATCCGACCGCCAATTATAAGCGCGTGAAGGGCTGGATCGGCGACTGGAGCGAACAGCCCAATTATACGCCCAAGGGCACGCGTACGACCGGCCCGACCCCGACCGATCCCGATGTGGTGCCTTATAACCCCGACACCGACAGCGGGGCCGTGACACCGCCGCAGCAATAAGCGATAGTCGCGGGCGAGATGGCGGAAGACATGCCCGAACAACCGATCGAAGACGTGCTGGCGTCGATCAAGCGCATCATCAGCGCGGATGTCGAGGCTGCGCGCCGTTTCCCCAAGCCCTCCGTCATCGCGTCCGAGGAGGAGGATGTGCTCGAACTTGGCGAGACCTCCGAAACCGCGTCCGCAGCGAACAAGGGGCTGGTCTCGGGCAAGGCCGCCAAGGCCAGCAAAGCCGCGCTTGCCGCGCTCGACAGCGTCAGGATCGATCCGGGCGCCGGCGCGAACACGATGGACGGGCTGGTGCGCGAGATGCTCAAGCCGATGCTCAAGGAATGGCTCGACGCCAATCTGCCCGAACTGGTCGAGCGCGTGGTCGCGCGCGAAGTGGCACGCATCATCGGGCGTTGAGCCAGGGATCTATCCTCCAATCCGGTTATTAAAACGGCTTGAACCGCGATAGGCTTCCCTGCAAGCTCGGCGCAGGGGGAAAGCCTTGAACTATAGATACTTCGCCGCTTTTTGCTCCGCCTTGATGGTGCAAGCGACGGCCAATGCCGCCGATCGGCAGTGCCAGGTCGGCATGATGGTGCCGCTGCCCGTCACCATGTCGGGCCTCCGCCCGCTCGTCCACGCCAAGATCAACGGGCATGACGCGGTCTTCGTCGCCGACAGCGGCGCGTGGTTCAGCATGATCTCGCCCGGCAGCGCCGCCGAATATGAGCTTGCGCTCGAACCTCTTCCAATGGGTTTCACCTTGCGCGGCGTCGGCGGCGCTGTCGTGCCGCGCCTGACCACCGTGAAGACCTTCACCATTGCCGGTGTTCCGCTTCCAAGAGTCCAGTTTCTGGTCGGCGGCAGCGAATTCGGCTCGGTCGGGCTGCTGGGGCAGAATTTCCTCGGGCTGGAGGACGCCGAGTTCGATCTGGCGCACGGCATGATCCGGCTGATGCGCGAGAAGGGATGCTCGTCCAAGGCCAATCTCGCTTATTGGACTACGTCCGGCGGGACTTATTCCGAGCTGGATACGGATGGTCGATCCAATAAGCCGAGCCATATCATCGCCTCGGTCTATGTGAATGGAGTCAAGCTGCGCGCGCTGTTCGACACGGGCGCCTCGACATCGTTCATCTCGCGTGCCGCGGCGGCCCGCTTCGGCCTCAAGCCCGACGCGCCCGGCGTGACACCCGCCGGCGGGTCGAGCGGGATCGGGCGGCATTTCGTGCAGACCTGGATCGGGCCGATCCAGAGCGTGAAGATCGGCGACGAGGAGGTGCGCAACACGCACATCCGCTTCGGCGGCGACATGGATGACGTCGACATGCTGATCGGCGCGGATTTCTTCCTCTCGCATCACGTTTACTGGGCGCAGCGGCTCAACAAGCTTTTCTTCACATTCAACGGCGGTCACGTCTTCGATCTGCGATATCTGCGTGATGGCGGCGAAGACGCAGCTTCGGATGCCGGAAACGCCCCAGCCACGGCGGGGGCGGGCGCCGACACGGTGCCTGCCGATGCCGACGGTTTCAGCCGGCGCGGCGGCGCGCGCGCCTCGCGGGGCGAATTGAAGGAGGCGCTCGCCGATTTCGACCAGGCGATCAAGCTCGCGCCAGACAATATCGATTATCTGCGCCAGCGCGCGCAGCTCCACGCGCAAATGCGCCAGCCGTTGCGCGCGGTCGAGGATCTGGAGCGCATCCTCAAGATCAAGCCCGACGATGTGGACGCGCATCTGATGCGCGCCGCAATGCGCCAGCGGCTGGATCATGGCGCCGACGTCGGTTCCGATCTGGATGCGGCCGCCGCCGCGGCGGCGGCGAGTTCCGACCGCCGTCTCGCCATCGCCAGCGCATATGAGGAGGCCGGCAATTATCCGCGTGCCATCGCCCAATATGATTTGTGGATCGCGGCCCACCGCGACGACGTGCGCAGACCGATCGCGCTCAACGGCCGCTGCTGGGCGCGCGCGTTGAGCGGGACCGGGCTCGATCTCGCGCTCAGGGATTGCAACGCCGCGCTTTCGGCGATGCCGCACAACCCCGCTTTCCTCGACAGCCGCGGCCTGGTGCGGTTGCGGTTGGGGCAATATGCGCAGGCGATCGCTGATTATGATCAGGTGCTCGCCGCCGACGGCAAAATCGCATGGTCGCTCTACGGCCGCGGCATCGCCAGGCTGCGGCTCGGCCAGAAGGAGGCCGGCGAGGGCGATTTGGCGAAGGCCAGGGCGCTGGATCCGGATCTGCCCGACCGGGCGAAGAAGCTGGGCGTCGCGCCTTAGGGGCCCCGCGCACTCCAGCGCCGACCCTGGCCGGCTAGCGAGACGCTTGCCAGCGCCTGAGGTGTTGCGAGGGTCCGGACTCATAATCGGCAACGGCCGTGATCGTTCGGAGAAGGCCGCCGGCAAGGCGCGCAGCGCAGTCGCGTAGTCGAAACTACGCGCTAGCAAGCAACGCAGCCGGAGGCCTTCTCCGGACGACCCCGAAGGGGCGGGCGCCTTTTTGCGCACATGGGCGTCGCGCGTCGGTCACGATGATTCTCCATCGCTCCCTCCTTGCTCCTACCTGTGCGCAAAAATTCGCTCCGTCTCGGCCATTGCCGATTATGACTCCGGACCCTAGTCCTGCACCCATGCAGAAGCTTCTCGCAACAGGGCTCGCCGCCACGCTTGCCACGACCGCGCTCGCGCGGCCTTTCACGCCGCAGGATATGGTTTCGCTTTCACGCGTCGGCGCGCCGGTCGTGTCGCCCGACGGGCGCTGGCTGGTGTGGGACCAGCGCGAAACCGATCTCGCCGCCAACAAGGGCCGACACGATCTGTGGCGGATCGACCTGAAGGCGAAAACTGGAATACCGGAAAAATTCGCCTCGACCGATGCGGAAGAGAGCGATCCCGCTTTCGGCCCCGACGGCAGCCTCTATTTCCTGTCCAACCGCAAGGGCGACGTCAGCGCGGTCTGGCGCGTGTCGATGGCGGGCGGCACGCCGACCCAGGTGACCGGCGACTATGACCTATCCGGCTTTAAGATCTCGCCCAAGGGCGACGCCCTCCTCGTGTGGGCGGACAGGCCGGTCGGCGCCGCCAATCTCGACGTCAAGGCGCCCGAAATGCCCAAGGATGCGGGCAGCGGCCGCATCTTCGATCAGCTCTTCATCCGCCATTGGGATACGTGGGCAGACGGCCAGCGCTCGCAATTGTTCGTGATCCCGCTCGCCGACGGCAAAGCCGGCGGATCGGGGCATGCGATCGAAGGTGCGCTGGTCGGCGATACGCCTAGCAAGCCATTCGGCGACGGCAGCGAACTCGCCTGGAGCCCCGATGGCAAGACCATCTATTTCACGTTGCGCGAGGCCGGCCGGATCGAACCGCTGTCGACCAATCTCGATATCTTCGCCGCGCCCGCCGACGGATCGGCGCCGCCGACCAACCTGACGATCGAGAATAAGGCTACGGATACCACGCCCGCGGTCTCGCCCGACGGGCGCTGGCTGGCATGGACCGCGATGAAGCGCGCCACCTACGAAGCCGACCGCCTGGTGCTATGGGTGCGCGATCTGCGCACCGGCCAGGCGCATGCCGTGACCGAGAATTGGGATCGTTCGGTCGCATCGCTCAAATGGGCGCCCAATTCGGCGAGCCTCTACGTCACGGCTGAAGACACGCTCGATGTCCCCCTGTTCCGCGTCGATCTCGCCGACGGCAAGGTCCATCGCCTGACGGGGGAGGGGCATGTCGCCGCCTTCGACGTGCTGCCCAAAAGCGGGCTGGTCTATTCGCTCGACACGCTGACCGCGCCTGACGACCTTTGGATGTGGTCGGCCAACGGCAAGGTTTCGCGCCTCACCAGCGTCAATGCGGCCAGACTGGCGGGCGTCGATCTGCCGACCGTCACGCGCTTCAATTTCAAGGGCGCGAATGGCGACACTGTCTGGGGCTATGCGATGAAGCCCGCGCAGCTCGGGGCCGGGGCGAAGGCGCCGGTCGCCTTCCTCGTCCATGGCGGGCCGCAGGGCACGTTCAACGACAGCTGGTCCTATCGCTGGAATCCGATGGCGTGGGCCGGGCACGGCTATGCGGTGGTCTCGGTCGATTTCCACGGGTCCACCGGCTACGGCCAGGCCTTCACCGACTCGATCCGCAACAATTGGGGCGGCTGGCCGCTTACTGACCTGAAAAATGGCCTGAAAGCTGCGACGGAACGCTTTGATTTCCTTGATGCAAATAACGTCTGTGCCGCCGGCGGTTCCTATGGCGGCTATATGATGAACTGGATCGAGGGCAATTGGCCCGATCGCTTCAAATGCATCGTCCAGCATGACGGCGTGTTTGACGCGCGCGCCATGGCCTACGAGACCGAGGAACTATGGTTCGACGAATGGGAGCATGGCGCGCATCCTTATTATGAGGACCCGGCTGCGTACGAGAAATGGAACCCGGTCAACCATGTCGACGCGTGGAAGACGCCGCAGCTGGTGATCACCAGCGAGAAGGATTTCCGCATACCCTATACGCAGGGAATCGCCGCCTTCACCGCGCTCCAGCGGCGCAACATACCGTCGAAGTTGCTCATCTTCGCCGACGAAAATCACTGGGTGCTCAAGCCGAAGAACAGTCTGCAATGGTATCGGACCGTGTTCGGCTGGATGGACAAATGGACGGGTAACAAAGCCGAGTGACGCACCCGCTCGACCGACCGATCTGGAATGCGCTCACCACCCGCCAGGCGAATATCGCCGAGCGGGTGGGCGACGCGGTGCGTCTCAGGCCCCAATATGGCCTGTTCGCCGCCGCGGCGGACGCGACCGATCGCAGCCGGACCGCGCTCAACTATCTGGATATCGGGCCCGATGGGCTGTGGTGCGTCGAACGCGACCCGGTCGAACCGCCGCCCGGCATGCTGGTCGTGCATCACAGCGCGCCGTGCGTGCAGATGCTGGCGGACCATGTGATCGCGCCCAAGCCCGATTTCGAAGTCCTGCGCCTCGGTGAGGAGGATGCGCCGGCGATGCTCGCGCTGGCGCGTGTGACCGAACCCGGCCCCTTCTTCGCGCACACGAATCGGATGGGAAATTTCATTGGCGTGAAGGCCAAGGACCTGCTGATCGCCATGGCGGGCGAACGGCTACGCCCGGAAGGCTTCACCGAGGTGAGCGGCGTCTGCACCCACCCGGATTTCCGCGGGCGCGGCTTTGCGGGCGGCTTGATGCGGATCGTCGCGGCACGCATCCTCGCGCGGGGCGAGGTACCGTTCCTTCACTCCTACGCCGAAAATACACGCGCGATCGCGCTGTACGAGACATTGGGCTTCAAACTGCGCTCGACGATGACGCTGACGGTGCTGACCAAGCCCGAACTCGGCGCGTCAATCATCGGTCATGGTGCGGTGGGCCATGGTGTCGTAGGCCATGGCTGAATCCGGCCGCTATCAGGCTGCCGTCTCGATCGTCCCCAGTGCCTGACCAGTAACCTGCTCAAATGGGCCGGGCTCAAGGCGTTTTCGGGTCCATTCGACTGGATATTTTCTTCCCTCGACATGGTCAGCGACTGCATCGAGGGCAATTTCGCGGATCTGCTCAACGTCGACTATCTGAAGCCGATCCCGCAGCACCCTGATTCCGCGACCGGGTTCGCCAACCACACGCTCTATCAAAAGCGCTACGGCCTTCACGCGATCTTCAATCATTATGATCCGCGCAGCGCGGAGGGCCATGCTTATTTCCGGCGCTGTGTGCGACGGATGCGTCTGGTCCTTGGTTCGGAACGGCCGCAACTGCTGCTGGCGGTCGCCCGCCCCGATCAATGCCCGTCGAGGGCGACCGCGCGTTTGTTCGATCTCCTCGACAGAAGCACTGTCGCGGTCGAAGCTTGGATCGTCCTGACCGAGCCGGCCGATACGGGTCAATCGCTGGATATGGTTGGCACACGAGGTCGCCACCGCCTTTATCGGTTCGCCGCGCGCGACAAGATCAACGGCGCTCAGTTTGCCGACCAGCAGGACAATGATTTTCTTGTCGCGCAATTGCGCGCTTCGATCCAACTCGACGATCAGCCGCTCGACCTGTCCGGCGTTTAGCGCCGCAATCCGATCCGGGACGCCGCTCGCGTGATCGCCACCTCTATCCCAGCCGATGGCCCGCGTGGAATTGGAGCAATGTTACATTTTTTAGAGGCGAGTATCGCGAAAGTGGCCTGCCTGGCGTGCCATGATCCGGAGCCCCAACCTGTCGGGAATCAACTTTGCCAAAACCTTGATCGCGCGGTTGATGAGCCCGGTGATGCGCACCGGATCGCCCGCTTCGACCGCCTTTATCCCTTCGGCGACGACCGCTTCGGCGGTCTGCCACATATAAGAGGGTATCTTCATCGTCTCGCGCGTGCCGGCGACATCGAGGAATTCGGACCGGGTGAAACCAGGGCAAAGTGCGCAGACATGCACGTTATGGTCGGCGTTTTCGAGCGCGAGCGCCTGGGAGAATTTGACGAGATAGGCCTTGCTCGCGGCATAAAGCGTATGCCCCGCCGAGGCCGGAACATGCGCCGCGAGTGAGGCGACGCTGATGATCCGGCCATAGCCCGCCGCGCGCATCGCCGGCAGCAGCCGCGAGACGAGTTCGGTTGGCGCTTCAATCATGACACGCAGGAAATCCGCATGCCTTTCCCAATCATAGGCGTCGAAGGATGAGGGCATGCCGTATCCGGCATTGTTGATCAGCCAGTCGACCGAAAGGCCGCGCGCCGCGATCGCGTCGACCAATTGCTGAGCTGCACCCGGCGCCGCGAGGTCGAGCGGCAGCACAGTGATCGTCATGTCGTGGGCGCCGCGCAATTCCGCCGCCAGCGCCTCCAGCCGATCGGCTCGTCGCGCGGTCAGGATCAAATCATGTCCGCGGGCCGCGAGCGCCCGTGCGAAAGCGGCCCCGATACCGGCTGATGCGCCTGTAACCAGGCTAAGCGGGCGCTCGCGCGACATGCCTCACGCCGGCTGGACGAAATTGTCGAGCACGCGCTTCCGTCCGGCATGCTCGAAGTCGATCTCCAGCTTGTTGCCTTCGATCTCCGCGATCACCCCGTAGCCGAATTTGGAATGAAACACGCGCTGCCCCAGCGCGATGTCGCTGCGTGGCTTGGCCGCGAATGAGGCGGCGCTCGCTTTCACCTCGGCTAGCCGGGTCGGGCTCATGTCGAGCGGCTTGCCGACCGCGCGTTGCCAGCCGGGGCCGCGCGTCGCGGCGCGCGCGACATGCGCGAACGGGTCGGCCTGCTCGCTCCATTGCGCGCGCCACAGGCTTTCGCCGCCGCTCATCGTGGTTTCGCTGTCGATATGCTCCGCCGGCAGCTCGTTCACGAAGCGCGACGGGATGGACGAGGTCCATTGGCCGTAGATGCGGCGATTGGCGGCGTGGAAGATGTAGGCCCGCCGCCGCGCCCGCGTGATCGCGACATAGGCAAGGCGGCGCTCCTCCTCCAGGCTGGCGGTGCCGCCCTCGTCGAGCGAACGTTGCGACGGGAAGACGCCTTCCTCCCAGCCCGCCAGGAAGACCGTGTCAAACTCCAGGCCCTTGGCGGCATGGATCGTCATGATCGTGACCTTAGCCTCGTCGGCATTGGCGTCATTGTCCATGACCAGGCTGACATGCTCGAGGAACGCACCGAGCGTCTCATATTCCTCCATCGCGCGCGCGAGTTCGGTCAGGTTTTCGAGCCGTCCGGTGGCCTCGGTCGAACGTTCGGCCTGCAGCATCCCGGTATAGCCGCTCTCGTCGAGCATGAGACGGGCGAGTTCGGCATGCGGCAATTCGTCGAGCTTGGAGCGCCAGCGCGCAATGTCGCCGATCAGGTTGCCGAGCGCGCGCCGCGCCTGCGGGGTGAGTTCGTCCGTGTCGAGGATGCGCGCGGCGGCGAGCGTGAGCGGCATCCCCTGGCCGCGCGCCAATTGGTGCAGCTTGGCCATCGCCTTGTCGCCGATGCCGCGCTTGGGGACATTGACGATCCGCTCGAAGGCAAGATCGTCCGCCGGCTGCGCGATCACGCGCAGATAGGCCAGCGCGTCGCGGATCTCCGCGCGCTCGTAGAAACGGAAGCCGCCGACGATGCGATAGGGCAGGCCGATCGCGATGAAGCGGTCCTCGAACTCGCGCGTCTGGAATTGCGCGCGCACCAGGATCGCGATCCGGTCGAGCGTGGTGCCGCCGCGTTGCGCGCTTTCGATCTCCTCGCCGACGCGGCGCGCTTCCTCCGGCCCGTCCCACACGCCGACCACGCGCACCTTCTCGCCGGTCGATTCCTGCGTCCACAAGGTCTTGCCGAGCCGCCCGCCATTGTGCGCGATCACGCCCGATGCGGCGGCGAGGATGTGCGGAGTCGAGCGGTAATTCTGTTCGAGGCGGATCACCTTGGCGCCGGGAAAATCGCGCTCGAAGCGGAGGATATTGGCGACCTCCGCGCCGCGCCACGAATAGATTGACTGGTCGTCATCGCCGACGCAGCAGATATTCTTGCGCTCCTGCGCGAGCAGCCGCAGCCACAGATATTGGCTGGCGTTCGTGTCCTGATATTCATCGACCAATATGTAGCGGAACCGTTGCTGATACAGCTCCAGCACATCGCGGTGCTTCTTCAAGATGACGAGCATGTGCAGCAGCAGATCGCCGAAGTCGCACGCATTCACGGCTTTCAGCCGCTCCTGATAAGCGGCATAGAAATCGCGCCCACGCCCGTTGGCGAATTGCTCGCTTTCGGCGGCGTCGACCTCGGCCGGCGTCCACCCGCGATTCTTCCACCGATCGATCAGCCCGGCGAGCGCACGCGCCGTCCACCGCTTCTCGTCGATGTCGGCCGCCTGGATCAATTGCTTGAGCAAACGCAGCTGGTCGTCGGTGTCGAGGATCGTGAAATTGCTCTGCAGGCCGACCAGTTCGGCATGGCGCCGAAGCATCTTGGCCGCGATCGAATGGAAGGTGCCGAGCCAGGGCATGCCCTCGACCGCGCCGCCGGTGATGCGCTCGACACGCTCGCGCATCTCGCGCGCGGCCTTGTTGGTGAAGGTGACGGCCAATATCTCGCTCGGCCAGGCGCGCCGCGTCGCGATCAGGTGCGCGAGCCGCGCGGTCAGCGCCGCGGTCTTGCCCGTGCCCGCGCCCGCCAGCACCAGCACCGGGCCATCCGTGGTCAGCACCGCCTCGCGCTGCGGCGTGTTCAGCCCGCGCAGATAAGGCGGATCGTCGGGGGAAGGGGCGGGGAGACTCACGCGTGAACAGGTAGGGAACGGCGCCGGCCGCGGCAACCGTTTGTCGCCGGGTTCCCCGGTGCGGACTTGCGACGGAACGCGGAACTTTCCCATGCATTGAACGGTAGGGCCGTGCCGCACCCCGGATTTCGGCATTTTTCAAGGAGATTTCCCATGAAGGCTCCCCTTCTCATGATCGCCGCCCTGATGGGCACCGCCGCCGTCGCGCAGACCGCGCCCGATGCGAACGCGCCGGCCAGCACTCCGGCGGCCTCCAGCACCGATGCGGCCGCAACCGCTCCCACCACGCCGCCCGCGTCGATGGATACCAGTTCGGGCATGGCGAACAACGCGCAGGCCGTTCCGACCGATACCTCCAATTATCCGGTCTGCTCGCGCAGCGTGACCGACAAATGCGTGCAGCGCGGCGCTGTGCACAAGGCACATCGGCGTCATCATTGATCGTCTCGGGCGCGGAACTTTACGGCGCGAGCGCCGTAGGTTCCGCGTTGCCCCGCAATGAAAGCGGGAACGGGCCGCAAGGCTCGTGAACAAGGAGAACGACCCGTGAAAGCCACGTTCCTGATCGCAGCGTCGCTGATCGCCAGCGCCGCCGTCGCGCAAACCACCCCGCCCGATACGACCGCGCCGCCGCCCACCGCGCCGCTGCCCGCACCGGATACGACCACGCCGGCCCCCGCGCCCGCGCCCGCCCCAATGGACTCGACCGCCCCTGCCGCGCCGATGACCAATCCCAGCCCCCCGGCGAGCACAGTAGCGCCGGCGCCGCCCGACACGACAAATTACCCGCCTTGCTCGCGGACGGTGCACGACCGTTGCGTCCAGACGCACGAAGTCGCCCGCAAGTCGGCTGTGCCGGTTCATCACCGTCGGCATAAATGATTTGATGGGGGGCGGCGGTTGACCGCCGCCGCCCGCCGCGCCAATCCCCCCTGCGAAGGCCGATCCGGCCGCAGTGGGGAGAGGGGATATGGCGGGACAAGCAGCGCCTTCGACGCGCCGCGTGCTGGCGGCGAGCCTGATCGGCACCAGCATCGAATTCTACGACTTCTACGTCTACACCACGGCTGCCGCCCTGGTGTTCGGCGAGCTGTTCTTTCCGCAGGCTTCGAAGGCGATGGGTCAGCTGGCGTCGCTGGCGACGATCGGCGTTGCCTTCGTCGCGCGGCCTTTGGGTTCGCTTTTCTTCGGCCATTTCGGCGACCGCGTCGGCCGCAAATCGACACTCGTCGCCTCGCTGCTGACGATGGGCATATCGACCACGCTCGTCGCCTTGCTGCCCACCTATCTCCAGGCTGGCTGGATCGCGGCTTTGCTGCTTTGCGTGCTGCGCTTCGGCCAGGGCTTCGGGCTCGGCGGCGAATGGGGCGGGGCGGCCTTGCTCGCGGTCGAGAATGCGCCGGAGGGCAAGCGCGCGCGCTTCGGCATGTTCCCGCAAATGGGTGCGCCGGTGGGGTTCATCGCCGCCAACGGCCTGTTCCTGATCCTCGGCGCATGGCTTACGCCGGCACAGTTCCACGATTGGGGCTGGCGCATCCCCTTTGCCTTGTCCGCGCTGCTCGTAGGGGTCGGCCTCTGGATCCGGCTGCGCCTGACCGAAACGCCGGAATTCGCCGCGGCCCTGGCCGAAGCGCCGCCGCCGGCGGTGCCCTTCGGGGAACTTGTTTCGCGCCATTTCGGTGCGCTCGCGGTCGGCACGATCGGCGCGGTCGCCTGCTTCGCGCTCTATTATGTCGCCACCGCCTTCGCGCTCAACTACGGCACCAAGACGCTCGCCTACAGCGCCAAGGACTTCCTCACCGTCCAGCTTGGCGCGATCCTGTTCATGGCGGTCGGCATCTACCTTTCCGCCTGGCTGTCGGACCGTCGTTTCGACGAGCGGCGCGTGCTGATGGCGGGCTGCGTCGGCACGATGGCGGCGGGCCTGCTGATGGCGCCGATGATGCTGTCGGGTTCGCTCTTCCAGGTCTTCCTGTTCCTGGCGCTGTCGCTCACGCTGATGGGATTCGTCTACGGCCCGCTCGGGGCCTGGCTGCCCAGCCTGTTTCCGGCGCGCGTGCGCTACACCGGCGTGTCGATGGCGTTCAACGTCGCGGGCGTTCTCGGCGGCGGGCTCACGCCCTTCGTCGCGAAGACCTTGTCGGATCATTATGGCCTGATGGCGGTCGGCCTTTATTCGGGCGGTGCGGCCCTGATCAGTCTGGTTGCGCTGGCGCTGTTCGGCAAAGCACCGAGAGCTTAGCGATGCCGTAGCGGCGTTCGGTGTCGAGCGTCCAGCCGTCGGCTGAGACAGCCTCGTCGCTGCGCGTCTCGATCGTCGCCCAGGCGGAGGGCGCGGCCCAGCCGAGCCGCGTCATCTTCTCCAGCAGCGCGCCCGCGGCGCCGCTGCCATAAGGCGGGTCAAACATCAGCAGGTCATACGCGCGCCGCGCCGGGCCGATGCCTGAAACGGCGATCGGCAGCACCTCGCCCTTCGCACCGAGCGCATCGATATTGGCCTTGATCGCACGCACCGCGTCGCGATCCTGGTCGACGAAGGTGCAGAAGGCCGCGCCGCGCGATTGTGCTTCCAGCCCGAGCGCGCCCGATCCTGCGAAGATATCGGCCACCGCCAAACCCTCGAACGAGCCGAGCCGGCTGGTCAGGATCGAAAAGAGCGCCTCGCGCGCGCGGTCGCCGGTCGGGCGCGTCGCCACTCCCGGCGGTGCCTTGAGCACGCGCCCGCGCCATTCCCCCGCGATGATCCGCATTGATCAGCCCCGAGGTTTCGCGGGCGCCGGGCCCGGGCGGTGGCGAGGGCGTCCGCGACGGCCGCCGGGCGCGGCGGTCGCAGCTGGCCGCAAGGCCGGCGGTTTTGCGCCGGCGGACGCATGCGGCGCGGCCTTCAGCGTCTTGCGGAACGCGACCAGGTCATGCTGGCGCACCTCACCCACCTCGCCGACGGGCAAATCGTCCAGGATGAACGGGCCATAGGCGGTGCGGATCAGCCGGCTGACCTGCAGCCCGAGATGCTCGAGCACGCGCCGCACCTCGCGATTCTTGCCCTCCTTCAGCCGCATCTCGATCCATACATTGGCGCCCGTGCGGCGTTCGAGATTTGCGTCGATCGACCCGTAGCGCACGCCCTCGATCTCGATCCCGTCGATCAGGTTTTCGAGCTGTGCCTGCGTCACATTGCCGAACGCGCGCGCGCGGTATGACCGTTCGACGCCCACCGAAGGCAATTCGAGCTGACGTTTCAATTCGCCGTCGGTGGTGAGCAGCAGCAGCCCTTCGGTGTTGAGATCGAGCCGTCCGACCGGCACCACGCGCGGCAGGTCGCTGGGCAATTTGTCGTAGATCGTCGGACGACCCTTAGGATCGCGCTCGGTCGTGAGCAGGCCGGCGGGCTTGTGGAACAGGAACAGCCGCGCGGGGGCGGGGGCCTGGACGGGCTTGCCGTCGACGGTGACTCCATGGAGCGAGGTCACGATCGTTGCGGGCGTCTCGATCGCCTTGCCGTCGATCGCGATTCGCCGCGCCTCGATCATTCGTTCGATCTCGCGGCGCGAGGCAACGCCCGCACGCGCGAGCAGTTTTGCGATGCGCTGGGGCTCCCGCCCGCCGCCAGCGGCGGATCTAGAAGGGGAATCGCCTTTTGCGGGCGGGCTTTCTGGGGTTGGTTTTTGCGACACACCGCGTTTCTAGACGTGCACGTCGCAACTTTCCCACAAAAAGCTTGTCAAAGTGCCGTTCTATTGATTCCTAGTGTTGTGGATAAGTGGGCGGGTGGGACAGCGTGACGCGTAAAAAGGGGCGTAAATTCACGTTCTTGGCAGGTATCGGCCTGCTTGCCACCGCGCTTTCCGCGCAGGCTCCGCTCGGATATGAAACACAGTTCCAGGTCCAGCCAGCGCGCATGCCGACGCTGGCCGAGCAGCTTGGTACGCTCGCCAACGTCAACGACGGCCGCCTGGGAATCGCCGCGACCGACCTGGAGACGGGCAAGACGATCACCTTCGCCGGCAGCCATCCCTTTCCGATGGCGAGCACGGTCAAGGTCGCGATCGCGGGCGTCTACCTCGCGGGCGTCGACAAGGGCCGCTTCAGCCTTGACCAGCTTTATCGCTACGGCCGCCGCGCGCGGCTGACCGCCAGCCAGCTGATGGAGCGGATGCTGATCCGCAGCGACAATGGCGCCGCCGACATATTGCTGAGGGCGGTCGGCGGACCGGGTGCGGTCAATGCCTGGCTGTCGCGCGCGGGCGTGCACGGTCAGAGGATGGACCGCACGATCGCGCGCCTCGTCCATGACGATCGCGGCTGGACGGGCCGCCGGGTGCCGGTGAACATGCCGCGCACGCCGCTCGAAGTCGCGCAATCGGCAACGCTGAATGATGATGGCCAGATCGACCCCGCCTTCGTCGGCGACGCGCGCGATACGTCGACGCCCTCCGCAATGGTCCAGCTGCTCGCCAAATTGCACAAGGGCGCGTTGCTGAGCGAGCAGAGCACCGAATATCTGTTCGACGTGATGGCGCGCTGCGTCACGGGGCGCAGCCGCCTCAAAGGCCTGCTGCCCGCCGGCACCCCGGTCGCGCACAAGACGGGCACGCTCGCGGGCGTTTCCGACGATGTCGGCATCGTGACCCTGCCCAACGGCCATCATCTCGCGGTCGCGGTCTTCGCCAAGGGCATGCGCACCGAGTGGGAGCGCGACCGCAACATCGCGCAGGCGACGCGCGTCCTCTACGACGGCTTCACCGCATTCGCTCCCTCGACCACCACCGCCTCGATGGGCCGCACCATCGCGCGCTAGCTCCCACAGCGATCGTTTCTAGGTGGCTGGCGCTTCCTTCGAAGGCTCCAGCGCCTTCTCCCATTTCGCGACCAGCGTGGACGCCACCGCATTGCCGACCACGTTGGTGCCCGTCCGCCCCATGTCGAGGAACTGGTCGACCGCGAGGATCAGCAGCAGCCCGGCCTCGGGAATGTGGAAGGCGCCGAGCGTGGACGAGATCACGACCAGGCTCGCGCGCGGCACGCTGGCGATTCCCTTCGACGTCACCATCAACAGCAGCATCATCGTCAGCTGCTGCGTGATCGAGAGGTGGATGCCATAGGCCTGCGCGATGAACATCGTCGCGAAGCTGCAATACATCATCGAGCCGTCGAGATTGAACGAATAACCCAGCGGCAGCACGAACCCCGCGATCCGCGGCGGCACGCCGAATCGTTCGAGCGCCTCGAGTGTGCGCGGGAAGGCAGCCTCCGACGAGGCGGTCGAAAAAGCGATCAGGAATGGTGCGCGGATGTGCAGGAACAGCGCCTTCGCGCGCGATCCGCCGACCGCAATCACCGCGACGCCGAACAGCACAGCCCACAGGCAGGCCAGCGCCAGATAGAAGCCCCCCATGAAGTAGCCGAAGGTGATCACGATCCCCAGGCCTTCCTTCATCACCGCGCTCGTCACCGCGGCGAACACCGCGAACGGCGCGAGCCGCATCACATAATCGGTGATCTGCAGCATCAATTGCGCGAGCGAATCCATCGCCCTCACGATCGGCGCGGCTTTCTCGCCGATCGCGGTGGCGGCGACGCCCGCGAAGGTCGCGAACACCACGATCTGCAGGATCGCATTCTTCGCGAGCGCGTCGAAGATCGAGGCCGGCACGAGGTCGAGAATGAAGTCCTTGAGCACGAAATGCGCCTGCGCGATGCCATTCGCTTCATTCGCCGGCGGCAAAGGCAGCCCCACGCCCACGCCCGGGCGGATCACGTTCACGAACAGCAGGCCGAGCCCGATCGAGACGAAGCCGGCAAGGATGAACCAGCCGATCGTGCGTACGCCCATCCGCCCCAACGCCGATCTGTCACCCATATGCGCGATACCGCCCATCAGCGTCGCGAAGACCAGGGGCGCGATGATCATCTTTATCAGCTTGAGGAACAGCCCCGTCAGGATCGAAAGGGCATCGGTGATCGTTGCGGCAGCGGATGGATCGGCGATCGTGCGATTGAGGAGAAAACCGACGATGATTCCCAGAATCATCGCGACGAGGATCAATAAGGTAATGCGTTTCGCCACGTCGTTCTCTCTCACCCGGAAGAGGTCGTGGTCGGGGCAAAGGGGTGGGCCGTCAAGCCCGCCCAACCGCGGAAGGAATCAAGGTGTTCGGCAGGCGTGAGCGCATGTTGCGGCGCATCCTCATCGTCGAGGACGAGCCCCTGGTCGCGTTCGACAACGAACATTTCTTGCGCGACGCGGGCTACGAGATCGTCGCCACGGTCGACACCGTATCCGAAGCCGTCAGCGCGATCACCGACCAGGTTGACCTGGTGCTGGCCGACGTCAATCTGTCCGACGGCGGCTGTGGCCAGGACGTCGCGCGCGCCGCGCAGGAAAAGGGCGTACCCCTGATCTTCGTCACCGGCAGCCCGCCCGAAGATGCGAAGGGGTTGGCGATAGGACTTTTGTCCAAGCCTTACAGTCAGCGCGATCTGCTCGCCGCGATCGAGCTGGTTGATGCCAAATTGTCCGGAAAGCCGGCCAAGCGCGCGCCGCGCAGCTTCATTTTGTTTGCGACGTAGGTGGCGTTAGGGGGCTGGCCTCTATTTCGTCATTCCCCCGAAGACGGGAATGATGGTTGCAGGGACAAAGCCTGTTTCACTCATGACGGCTTTCCTTCTAAGCTTCGCCCAGGTCGGCAAGGGGCAAGGGCAAATGGCGGAGAAGATCGGCGGATTCGTCTTGCTCGGCAGGGCGCTCACGGATCGCAAGACCGGCCTGATGCTCGCCTTCGGTTTCTCCGCCGGCCTGCCTTTCACGCTTCTGATCGGCACGATCAACGCCTGGCTGGGCGAAGCCAAGATCAGCCTTGCGACGATCGGTATCCTGTCCTGGATCGGGCTTGCCTACGGTTTCCAGTTCCTCTGGTCGCCGCTGGTCGATCAATGGCGTCCGCCTTTGCTGGCGAAGCTTGGGCGCCGGCGAAGCTGGATCCTGCTCTGCCAGGCGATATTGGCGTTGTGCTTCCTCGGCCTCGCCGCGACCGATCCGGCGGTGTCCTTGGGCGCGGTCGCGGGCATCGCCGTGATCGGCGCCTTCTTCTCCGCGACGCAGAATATCGCGATCGACGCGTGGCGCGTCGATGTCGCCGACGAACGCGCGACGGTCGAGATACTCTCCTCCATCTATCAGTTCGGCTTCCGCCTTGCGGCTTTGGTCGGCGGCGCGTTCGCGCTGATGCTCGCCGCGCGGATGAGTTGGCAGTCGGTCTATGCGATCATGGGCGGGCTGATGGCATTGTCGATGCTCGCGACCTTCGCCGCGCCCGATACGGCCGCGCCCGCGCACGAAGGCGCACCGCTTGCGGGCTTCGTGGTTCCGGATCGGCGCACGCGCATGATCGGCCTGATCATCGTCGGCATTGGCTGGATGTGGGCGATCGGTACGCTGGCCGCCTTCATGGTGAAGGCGCTCCATGGCCCCGGCCCGGACGGAAAACCGATCTCGGCGGGCGATTTCACCAGGAATGTCGGACCGTGGATCGTCATCGCGACGATTATCGTCCCCGCAGTCGTCGCCGCCTGGTTGAACAAGAGCGCCTCGCTCGATCAGACCGACCCCGGGGGCACGCTCGCCCGCGGCACGGATCGTCTATATCGCTCGCTCGTGCTGCCTTTGGGCGAGCTGATCGAGCGGCTGGGCTGGGGCGCGATCGTCGTGCTCGGCCTGATCCTGACCTACCGCCTGTGCGAGTCGATCTGGGGGCCCTTTGCGTACCCTTTCTATCTTCAGGAGATGCATTACACGAACGACGAGGTCGCTTTCGCCTCGAAGATATTCGGCGTGTTCATGCTGATGACGGGCATCGCGCTCGGCGGCGTGCTGTTCGCGACGATCGGCCGTCTGCCGACCTTGCTGGTCGGCGCGGTGATCACCGCCGTCGCCAATTTGCTCTACGCGGATCTGGCGGCGGGCGGGGCTTGGCTTGACGCTTTCTCGCACATCACCCGCTTCGACCGGCTCACCGCTTTGTTCGGCTTCGATCCGCGCATGAACCGGCTGCTGCTGACGATCGGGCTCGAGAATAATTGCAGCGGTTTGGCAGGCGCCGCTTATGTCGCCTATCTCTCCTCGATCACCTCGAAGAAGCATAGTGCGGTCCAATATGCGCTTCTCTCGTCGCTCACCTTGCTGATCGGCGCTCTCGGGCGTGGCGCGTTCGGCGAAGGCATCCAGACCTATGGCTATCCTACGATGTTCCGCTTCGCCGCCTGGATCGGGCTGCTCGGCATCGGCTTCGTGATCCTCGAATGGGTGCGCGTCGCGCGGATCGCGCGCAGGCGAGAGCCGGGCGGCACCGGCGAGGCGGGCTGATCCATGCCCTCGGCGGTACGCCGCTTCGCCTGCACCTCCTGCGGGCGCTGCTGCAATCGAGGCCCGGAAATGGAGCTGGGCGAGGCGACCCGACTGGCCGATACCTTCGTCACCTCTTTGCTCTTCCGGGTGCATAGCCTGCCCCTCGGCGATCGATCCGAATGGGCGGGGCGGTGGTGGCGCGATCGGCGGAGCCGGATTCCGCTCCGCCCCGCGCTTGACGAGGCGGAGCGCCATTTGCGCCAGTTCGCGATCCGGCGGATCGACAAAAGCCGCGACCGGCAAATATTCCTCGATATCTCAGCCATCGCCGACGACGAGGGGCAGGGGCGCTGCCCGGCCTTGGCCGACACGCTCTGCACCATCTACGAGGCGCGGCCGCAGACATGCCGCACCGTGCCGCTCCATTATTCGCGCGCGCCCTCGACACTGGAAAACTATCTCGACCGCTTCACCGCCACTGAGGACTATCGCTGCGACACCTCGCCTGCGGCGCCGGCCATTCTCGACGGGAACAAGGTCCTCGATCGGCAAATAGCGGAAGAGCGCGCGAAGGCGGTCGCGCTGGCGAAAGCGGATCGCCCCTGGAAAGAACGGCTTCTCGCGCTGATGGCCGACCCGGCGCAGGCCGCCGCCGCTGGACTGCCGACCTACGACGCGGTTCTGAGCAGCTCCGACAACGGCTACGCCACGATACTTCCGATGATCGTCGCCTGGCGCGTCGCCGCCAGAGAGGGGCTCATTTCATCGGCAGCGCTGCGGGATATTTGCCGCAAGCAGACAGCGCTGATTAACGCCAGGATCGCCGGGCGAGGGACGTCAAAGGAGCTTCTGGATATGCTTGCACTCTATGAGCGCGAGCTTTCGGGCGGGGCCAGCTAACCCCATTCGTCATTACGAACCGCGCAGCGGCGCCGCAATCCAGGCCACCGCTCACCCCGTCACTGGCAGCCGTATTTTCCCGTTGGGCTCATATTCGAGCGGGCTATAGGCCAGAACCACGTCGAGCGTGATCGGCGCGCCGTAGATGTGCGGAAAAAGCGCACCGCCGCGCGATTCCTCCCATTTCACCTTGTCGCCCAGCGCATCCAGGTCGATCGCGACCAGTTGCAGCCCCGTCTGTCCCGCGAAATGCTTGTCGATCGTCCCCGCCAGCTGATCGGCTGTGGAAAGATGGATATAGCCGTCCGCCAGGTCCACCGGCGCGCCCGCGAAGCTGCCTTGGTGTTCGAGCGCGTCGAGCTGGTCCGTGGTCAGCACCTTATAGGCGATCGAATCGAGCACATTCGTCTCCTTATTCGGCCGGGCCGTCCGCCTCGCCGCCGTCGGCCAGATCCTCGCCCGTGTCGCCTTCGGTCTGTGGATCGATCGCTGGCGCGGTGATATCGGCCTCGCTGCGAACATCGATCTCGGCCTCGTCGTCGCTTTCCTCGATCCGCGCGGCCGAGACGACATGCTCGTCCTCGGCGACGTTGAACAGCCGCACGCCCGCCGATCCGCGTCCGATCACGCGCGTATCGCCCACCGACATGCGGATCAGCTTGGCCTGGTCGGTGACGAGCATCAATTGCTCGCCATTATGCGCCGGGAAGCTGGCGACGACCGCGCCGTTGCGCTCCAGATTGCCGATGTTGGTGATGCCCTGCGTACCGCGGCTGGTGCGGCGATATTCGTAGGCCGAGCTGCGCTTGCCATAACCGTTCGCGCAGACGGTCATGATGAACTCCTCCGACTCGCGGAATTGTTCGAACCGTTCGTCCGACATTTCGCGCGGCGTGGTCGGTGCGGCATCCTCGCCGCGCTCGCGCCACGGCGCATGCCGCAGATAATCCTCGCGCTCGTCGGGCGTCGCGGCGAAGCCCTTGAGGATCGACATCGAGATGACCTCGTCGTCGCCGATCAGCCTGGCACCGCGCACGCCGGCCGAGGTGCGGCTCTGGAATTCGCGCACGTCGGTCGCGCAGAAGCGGATCGCCTTGCCGTTGCGCGTCGCGAGCAGGACGTCGTCCTCCTCGGTCAGCAGCGAGACGCCGATCAGGCGGTCGGTCGCATCGTCGCTTTCCTCATCCGTACCGAAGCGCATCGCCAGCTTGCCGCTCGCGCGGATGTTGGTGAAGGCATCCATGCTGTTACGGCGCACCAGCCCCTTGGCGGTGGCGAACATGATGTGGAGCTTGCCCCATTCGGCCTCGTCCTCGGGCAGCGGCAGCACGGTCGAGATCGTCTCGCCCTCGGCTAGCGGCAGCAGGTTGTTCATCGAACGCCCCTTCGCCTGCGGCGCGCCCTCGGGCAGGCGATAGACTTTGAGGCGATAGACCTTGCCTGCGGTCGAGAAGAACAGGACGGGGCTATGCGTCGAGGTCACGAACAATTCGGTAACCGCATCCTCGTCCTTGGTCGCCATGCCCGAACGGCCCTTGCCGCCGCGCGCCTGCGTGCGGAAGGTCGCGAGCGGAGTGCGCTTGATATAGCCGCCCATGGTCACGGTCACGACCATGTCCTCGCGCTCGATCAGGTCCTCGTCCTCGATATCGTCGCCGGCGGGCGCGATCTCGGTCTTGCGCGGCGTGACGAAAGTAGCCGCGATCGCGTCCAGCTCTTCCTGCATCACCTCGAACAGGCGTGGCCGGTTGCCGAGGATGTGGAGCAATTCGCCGATCGAATCCGCGAGCGTCTTGAGCTCCCCGCCGATTTCGTCGCGACCGAGCGCGGTCAGGCGGTGCAGGCGCAGATCGAGAATCGCCCGAACCTGGAATTCCGAAAGCTGATAGCTGTCGCCCTCGATCTCGGTTTCGACCGCCTCGACCAGTTGGATATAGGACGCGATCTCGGCGATCGGCCATTCGCGCGCGAGCAAGGCGGCGCGCGCCTCGGCCGGACTCGACGAACCGCGAATGATCCGCACCACCTCGTCGAGGTTGGTGACCGCGATCACCAGGCCCAGCAAGATATGCGCCCGCTCGCGCGCCTTGAGCAGCTCGAACTTCGAACGGCGCGTGATGACCTCCTCGCGGAAGGTAATGAACGCCTCGATAATGTCCCGGAGCGTCAGCACCTCGGGCCGGCCACCGCGCAGCGCGAGCATGTTGGCCGGGAAGCTGGTCTGCGCCTGCGTGTGGCGCCACAATTGGTTGAGCACCACGTCGGGGGTGGCGTCGCGCTTGAGGTCGATCACGATCCGCACGCCGAACCGGTTGGATTCGTCGCGAATGTCGCTGATTCCCTCGATCCGCTTGTCCTTGGCGGCTTCGGCGATGCCTTCGACCAGCCCGGCCTTGCCGACCTGATAGGGGATTTCGGTGAGCACGATCGAACGGCGGTCGCCCCGGCCTTCCTCGACCGTGTGACGCGAGCGCATGATGATCGAGCCGCGGCCAAGGCTGTAGGCATTGCGCGCGCCGCCGCGGCCGAGGATCAGCCCGCCGGTCGGGAAGTCCGGCCCGGGGACGATCTCCATCAGATCTTCGTTGCTGAGATAGTCTCCCGACAGCATGCTGGCGATCATCGCCTTGCAGGCCAGCAATACCTCGCCAAGATTATGCGGCGGGATGTTGGTCGCCATGCCGACCGCAATGCCGCCTGCACCATTGACCAGCAGGTTCGGGTAACGTGCCGGCAGCACCAGCGGCTCGTCGCGCGAGCCGTCATAGTTCGGGCCGAAATCGACCGTGTCCTTCTCGATATCCTCGAGCAGCGCCATTGCCGACTTGGCGAGGCGCGCCTCGGTATAGCGCATCGACGCGGGCATATCCGGATCCATCGATCCGAAATTCCCCTGGCCGTCGATCAGCGGCAGCCGCAGCGACCAATCCTGCGCCATGCGCGCGAGCGCCATGTAGATCGCGCTGTCGCCGTGCGGGTGATAATTGCCCATCACGTCGCCGACGATCTTGGCGCACTTGCGATAGGGCCGGCCGGGTACGAAGCCGCCTTCCTGGCTGGCATAAAGGATGCGGCGATGGACCGGCTTCAGGCCGTCGCGCACGTCGGGAAGCGCGCGCGCGACGATGACCGACATGGCATAGTCGAGATAGCTCGACTTCATCTCGTCGACGATGTTGATCGGGGAAATATCGCTGCCGTCGATAACCGGCGGGGTCGTGGCCAAGAAGCTGATCCGTTCTGTTGGTGGGGCGGCGCTGCGCCGCACCCCTCATCTAAGCATCGCAGGGCGATAAAGCCACCCCGCGCGTATGCGCACACGCGCGTACGCGAGGAAAGTTGGGGATAACGTAGCAGCAATCGGCGACATGCCGGGGGCATGTCGCAACTCCGAAGTCGGCTTGCGTCGGCAAGCCACGGTCAGCGGGGCAAAAAGCCCTGGATTTCGTGTCTGGCGGAGGGCCTTCTAAATCTCGAACTCGGGCCTCTTGCCGTCGCGCTGCGGATCTCGCGTAAGGCGCTTGTGCAGCGTCTTGACCGTGTTGCTGCCGGTCCGCTGGCATAATGCGGGAATCAGCGCATGGACGAACGCGCCAAGCGCGCCGAGCAGCATCGCCCAGCCGAAGCCGGCCGCGACGCGGAAATGCTCGCCATAGCTTTCATCGACGCTGGCGGGGTGATCGAGGAAGAGGCGACGGAACATGGCCCCAGCCTAAGCCGGGCGTGCGAGTCAGGCAATCGATCGCAGCAGCTTTCCCGCCGCATTGCGTTCAGCTTGCTCCCAAGGGCGGGCGCTATTAGTCACGACGCGCTTAATTGTGCCGGAAGACCTGTTCCTTTCCGGCTGAGGGAGATGATGCAGATGAGGATTGTGTCCAGGATGGCGTTGGCCATCGCGCTCGGCAGCATGGCCGTGGCGGCGCCCGCCTTCGCGAAGAAGGAAGACAAACAGGCCGCGGCCTCGTCGGAAAAGGCGACTCCGGCCGTGCAGAAGGCCGCGTTCGATGCGCAAAAGGCGGCGGACGCCGGCGACGTCGCGACCGCGCTCACCAACTACAACACCGCCAAGGCGGCGATGGTGAATAACGAGGACAAGTTCATGGTCGGCCGCGTCGGCTACCAGATCTATCAGAAGAACAAGGACGAGCAGCTCTTCTCCGACTCGATCGATCTGATGCTCGAAAGCGGTAAACCCTCGGTCGATGCGCAGAAGCAGCTTTATTTCGCGCAGGGCCAGATCGCCTATAACAAGAAGAATTATGCCAAGGCGCTGACCGCCTTCCAGAGCGCGGAGAAGGCTGGCTCGACCGATCCCGACCTCGTGCCCCTGATCGTCGAATCGACCGCGCTCCAGGGCCTGACCGTGCAGGCGCTCCAGACGCTGAAGGACGAGGCCGCCAAGCGCGAGGCGGCGGGTCAGCCGGTTCCGCCCGAATGGTATCAGCGCGGCGTTTCGATCGGCTACAAGAACAAGAACCCCGCCGATCAGGCCGCGATCAACCAGCTCACGCTCGATTTGTGCCTGAAATGGGTCGCCTCGGCCCCACAGGCGCAATATTGGAACGGTGCGCTCGAGGTCTATGCCCAGCAGTTCAAGCTGGATACCGAAGGCCGGATCGAGATGCTGCGCCTGCTTCGCGCCGCGGGCGCGCTCGAAGGCGGCGACGATTATCGCGAATATGCCGACGACGTCTACCTGCGCTTCCCCAATGAAGCATTGACCGTGCTTCAGGAAGGCGCCGCCAAGGGCAAGGTCAGCCTGACGGGCAAGAATGACGCCGCCGATGTGGCGGGCATCGTCCGCGGCAAGATCGCCGCCGACAAAGCCTCGCTGCCTGGCGCCGACAAGGCGTCGCGTGCCGCCGCCAACGGCAAGCCCGCGCTCAGCACCGCTGATGCCTATGTGGGCTATGGCGACTATGCCAAGGCGGTCGATCTCTACAAGGTCGCGCTTGCCAAGGGCGGCGTCGATGCAGGCACGGTCAACCTGCACATGGGCTGGGCGCTCGCGCAATCGGGCGACACTGCCGGCGCCAAGGCCGCTTTCCAGGCGGTCACCGGCGTGCGCAAGCCGCTGGCGGACTTCTGGCTGGTCCACCTTGACCACCCGACCGTCCCGAACGCACCCAAGGATGCGCCTGCCGCGGCCCCGGCAGCCGCGCCTGCCAAATAAAGACCGAGAAGCACCGGAAACGGGAAGGGCGGCTCTCGGGCCGCCCTTTCTTTTTGCCTAAGCCCCTCCCTGCCAAGGGAGGGGTTGGGGGTGGGTGAGTCCGGTCATCGCGAAAACGGAGAACGGCGTCACCTGCCCGCTACCCCCTTGGCAGGGAGGAGCGAGCGGCGCGCGTGCGCCAGCTCAATCTTCTGTCCGACGGCCAATGCGAACTAGTACGACGAACAGGAATGCCAAAAGGGTGCCGACCGCGTAGAGGCCCACTAACGACCAGAACAATTGCGGGTCGGAGGCGCGATATACGACGCCATGTCGCGTATGGACGTAGCCTTGCGACACCTGATAAAGTAGCATCGCTGTAAGTAATATGCCCAGGACCAGGCATATAATGCCTACCTGGCGGCGGACATTTGGGTCCTGCAATCCGTCATCGGAATCTTCATTGGCTTCGTCGTCCACGATCAGGTTTTTTCGAATCAGGCCGGATCCACCGGGATCCCGCACGACGTCTTCGAGGTACGGATCGTGAGCGAGGTCTTGACGCTCGCCACGTTGGGTGCGGGCGTCAGCCGGGACGTCAGGAAATTCTGGAAGGATTGCAGATCGTGCGCGACGATCTTGAGGATGAAGTCGATTTCGCCATTGAGCATGTGGCATTCGCGGACCTCGGGAAGCTCCGCGACATGCGATTCGAACGCGCGCAAATCGGCTTCGGCCTGGCTGCGCAGGCTGACGAGCGCGAACACCATGATGCCGTAGCCGAGCGCGCCGGGATCGAGTTCGGCATGATAGCCCTTGATCACGCCCGATTCCTCGAGCGCACGCATCCGGCGCAGGCAGGGTGGGGCGGTCAGGCCGACCCGGCTCGCCAGCTCGACATTGGTGATCCGGCCTTCTTCCTGAAGGATTCCGAGGATCGACCGGTCCAGCTCGTCGATAGTCGTCGCCCCCATTTCGGCATCATCCCGTTTCTATTTTCGGGGGTATGCATAATATAATTTCCGCGCCACGCAACATCATAGCGAAAAGCTTTGCTAAAATCGGTTGCGCCTGCTCGGCGACGGTTGCACTTGCCAGCGGCGCCGGCGCTCCGCTAACGGAGCGCTGCGTGGGGCCTGTAGCTCAATTGGTTAGAGCCGGCCGCTCATAACGGCTTGGTTGCGGGTTCGAGTCCTGCCGGGCCCACCACCCCACTCGCTCTCACTCGCCGGTGGTGCCGAAGCCGTGCGAGAGGAAGTTCGGCACCGGGCCGTTCCAGCCGTCGTCGGCGGGTTCGGCCGCGGGCGGGAAACGGCGATCGTCATGCTGTTCGGGGCGGCGTTCCGCGCGTGCGGGCCGATCGTCGCGGCTTTCTTCGCGGCGGGGCCGATCCTCGCGCCGCGGCCGTTCGGCGCGGGCGGGCTTTTCGGCCGGTACCTGCTTTTCCGTCGCGGGCTTGCGTTCGGCGGCACGTCCGCGCGGCGCGTGTTCGCGGCGCGGTTTCTCCTCGGCCGGCGCGGCATCGCTTTCCGTCGGCGCGGGGCGGCCCACGCGCGGGATCTTCATGCCGGTCAGCTTCTCGATATTCTCGATCGCCTCGGCATCCTCGGGCGTGACCAAAGTGAAAGCCTTGCCCTTGGCGCCCGCGCGGCCGGTGCGGCCGATGCGGTGGATATAATCGTCCGGATGCCAGGGCACGTCGAAATTGAAGACGTGGCTCACGCCTTTGACATCGAGTCCGCGCGCGGCGACGTCGGAGGCGACCAGGATGTTGATGTCGCCCGATTTGAAGCGGTCCAGCTCGCGGATACGCTCGGCCTGCTCCATGTCGCCATGGATCTGGCTTGCCTTGAAGCCATAGCGCTGCAGCGATTCGGCGAGCTCGCGCACCGTCGTCTTGCGGTTGGAGAAGATGATCGCGGTGGTCAGATCGTCCGCCTGCAGCAATTTGCGCAAAGTCTCGCGCTTGCCGCGCGAACTTGTCTCGACCAAAGCCTGCTCGATCGAGGTATTAGCGGTGGCGGGGCGCGCGACCTCCACCGTCTTGGGATTGGACAGGAACTTGTCCGCCAGCTTCTTGATCGGCGCGGGCATCGTTGCCGAGAAAAGCAATGTCTGCCGGTTGGCCGGCAGCTTGGTGCAGATTTCCTCGATATCGGGGATGAAGCCCATGTCGAGCATGCGGTCGGCTTCGTCGATCACCAGCGTCGAGCAGCCCGACAGCAAGATCTTGCCGCGCCCGAATAGGTCCATCAACCGGCCCGGCGTCGCGATCAGCACATCGACACCCTTTTCGAGCGCCTTCTGCTGGTCGCCCATCGACACGCCGCCGATCAGCAACGCCATCGAAAGCTTGTGATATTTGCCGTATTTCTCGAAATTCTCGGCGACCTGCGCGGCCAGTTCGCGCGTCGGCTCCAGGATCAGCGAGCGCGGCATCATCGCGCGGCTGCGGCCATGCGCGAGGATGTCGATCATCGGCAGCACAAACGACGCGGTCTTGCCCGTCCCCGTCTGCGCGATCCCGATCAGGTCGCGATTCATCAGCACCGGCGGGATCGCGGCCGCCTGGATTGGCGTGGGCTCGCTATAGCCCGCCTCGGTCACGGCGCGCAGCAGTTCGTCAGATAGGCCGAGGTCGGCGAAAGTCATGGGCATCCGGATTCAAGGGGGACCAGCGGGCGCGAAAAGCGCCGCCGCGACCGGCCCCTCGCTAGGGACGAAAGCGTCTCCGCTGTCAAGTTAAACAGAGGGCAAGAACACTTAATTCCGAGCGACGAGCTGCCGGAACTTCTCGATCTCGCATTCGCCGCCCGCGCGATCGCGGATCACGTCGCGGCCCGCGCACAATTTTCCGTCGGCTCCAGCCGAGACATAGAAGCCGCTATAATAATCGAGGCCCGGGCAGTTTGCCGAAAAGCGCGCGCGCATCCGATATCCGCCGCGCAGCACCAGGTCGACCGACGACCGCGCCAGCACCGCTGCCGCCAATATGTCGCTCGCGGCGACGCATTTAGGGCCCTTTTTTTCGCGCAAGGACGCTTCGGGGACCATCGCCAATTGCGTCGTCTGGACGCGCACCACGATGTGCGAACGGAAGCTCAATTGCGCCAGCTCGACCCCGTCTAGTTCGCGTGGCGGGGCTGCCGGGGCCGGAGTCGCATTCGCGCCGAGCGCGACCAGCGCGCTCATCAGCGTCGAAAACGTCACGATTCAAACCCCATAGCGATTTCGCTCGTCTCCCCTGACCCTTTAATGGCTGATGAACTGGCCCCGCGCCAAGTCTTCCGGTTATAGCGCGGTTATGACCTGTGTTCCGGACGCAACAATGTTGACCGCGCTCGAAGGCCTGCTCGGCCCCAAGGGATTCACGCGCGAGCCGGCCGATATGGAGCCTTGGTTGAGCGATTGGCGTGGCCGCGTCCATGGCCGCGCCGCTGCCTTGCTATCGCCCGCCAATGCCGACGAAGTGCAGGCGATCGTCCGACTCGCGGCGGAGAATCGCGTCGCGATCGTGCCGCAGGGAGGCAATAGCGGCATGGTCGCGGGCGCGACACCCTCGGCCGAGGGCAACGCGCTCTTGCTGTCGCTCAGGCGGATGAACGCGATCCGTTCGCTCTCGCCGGAAGACAATGTCGCGGTTGCCGAGGCCGGCGTGATCCTGAGCGACCTGCACGAGGCTGCGCTCGGCATCAGGCGGCGTTTTCCGCTCAGCCTTGGCGCCAAGGGCTCGGCGCGGATCGGCGGACTGATCTCGACTAATGCCGGCGGCACGCAGGTGCTGCGCTTCGGCACGATGCGCAACCTCGTTGTCGGGATCGAGGCGATCCTGCCCTCGGGCGAGCGGTTCGACGGCCTGTCCGCGCTGCGCAAGGACAATCGCGGCTACGATCTGCGCCAATTGCTCGTCGGCGCGGAGGGCACGCTGGGCGTGGTCACCGCCGCCAGTTTGCGGCTGGTGCCTGCGATCGGCACGCGTGCGGTCGCCTGGGTCGGTCTCGCTACCCCGCACCAGGCACTCACCCTGCTGCGGCGGCTGGAAGCCGCGACGGGCGACGCGATCGAGAGTTTCGAGGCGATGCCCGCCAACGCGCTGGCGATGGTGCTGCGCCACATTCCCGGCACGCGCGCGCCGCTCGCGGGCACGCACGCATGGAACATCCTGGTCGAGGCGACCGCGCCCGCCGGCGCGCCCGATCCGGTCGAGGCGCTAACCGCGCAGATCGCCGCGGCGGCGGAGGAGGGGCTGATCGAGGATGCGGCGGTCGCCGCCAGCGAAGCGCAGGCCGAGGCCTTCTGGAAACTGCGCGAGACGATCGCCGAGGCCGAACGTGCCGATGGCCCCGCCGCCAAGCATGACATTTCGGTGCCCGTGTCCGCCGTGCCCGATTTCCTGGTCGAGGCGCGCGCGGCGGTCGAGACGCGCTTCGCCGGCAGCCGCGTGGTCGGCTTCGGCCATCTCGGCGACGGCAATATCCATTTCAACGTGCTTCCGCCCGCCGACGTGGACCAGAAGGCGTGGGTCGAAACCCAGGGACCAGCGGTCAACGCGTTCGTCCACGACTTCGTCGCCGCGCGCGGCGGCTCCCTCTCAGCCGAACACGGCATCGGCCAGCTCAAGCTCGCCGAATTCGTGCGCACCGCGGGGCCCGTCCGGCTCCATGTCCTACGCGCGATCAAGCAGGCGCTCGATCCCCTGGGCATCATGAACCCGGGCAAATTGGTGCCGCCGCTGGATTGATGGCCCTGTCATACCCGCGAAGGCTGGAATGACGCCAAGACTCATTCCGCCTCTCACTCAGGTTGCGCGCAACGCCGCAAGACAATAGAGGCGAATATCCGCGGGGGGCGTCCACACTCTTCCGCCATTTTTTCAGGAGAGATTTTCGATGGCGAGCGCTCCCGGTCTCCCGGGCCTTCCGATGCTGTACAAGGACCTCACGCCCCTTTCGAGCCAGGAGCATCGCACCTGGAAGTTGCGCCCGCTGGCCACGCTCGAGATCCTGAAAGGCGTCCATGCCTTGCCGATCACGGTCGATGAATTCCCGGTCGCGCAGCGTTTCTTCCCGATCGTCTTCTCGTCGGGCGCGGATTCGGTGCCGCTCGCGCTGATGGGGCTCAACGAGGGCGTCAACACCTATGTCGACGACGAGGGCAATTGGCGGCCGGGCGCTTATCTGCCCGCGTTCATGCGCCGCTATCCCTTCCTGCTCGCGCGCCTGAGCCAGGATGCGGAGGAATTGTCGCTCTGCTTCGATCCGAGCGCGGGCATGATCGGCGATTTCGAGGACGGCGTGCCGCTCTTCAACGATGCGGGCGAGCCCGAGCAGGCGGTCAAGGACATGCTCGGCTTCTGCGAGCAGTTCGAGCATGCCGCGCAGCGCACCAACGCCTTCATGAAGGATCTTGAGGAAACCGGATTGATGGAGGACGGCGAACTTACGATCGGCCTGTCGTCCGAGACCCAGCCTTACGTCTATCGCGGCTTCCGCATGATCAACGAAGAGAAACTGCGCGACTTGCGCGGCGATCAGCTGCGCAAGATGCAGCAGAATGGCATGCTCACCTTGATCTACGCGCACCTTTTCTCGCTTGGCCTGACCAGCGAGATTTTCGGGCGCCAGGCCGAACAGGGCAAGCTCCCGCCGCAGCAGCCCGCCGCCTGACGCGTCCACCATCGCAAAGACCGAAGAGGGGCCGGCGAAAACCGGCCCCTTTTTTCGTCCCGAATGCGCCACGTCTCGCCCTCGTCTGCGCGCGCAAATCTCCCTTCTTTCCGGGCCCTTCGGCTCCGCAGGCTCGGTCCGCCGCATAAAAAAGCCAAGCCCTTGAAACCCTTCCTCCCGTCACCTATTCTAATCATGGTACCCGCCGTGTTCCCCTTTCGCGGCTTGGTACTAGCGCGCTTCGGCGCGCTTCCTCCCTGAACCTTGGCCACTCCGTGAGAAATCACGGGGTGGCTTTTTTTCAAGGTAGAGCGGCACCGGCCCGCACCCCCGCCCGGCCTCCCAACAGGTTATTCTATGGGAGGCCGGGCGGGGGTGCGGGCCGGTGCCGCCTGGTTCAGCCTCGCTGAACCACAAAACAGTGATCCTACTCCGCCGCCACCGCGAAGGGCGGCTGCGCGGCGGTCATCGCCGCCTGCGCCAATTCCCATATCAGACTCTGCGTGCGCCGCAGTCCATCCGACGGCGCGCGCATGTCGCGATCCAGGTAGAGCGCACGATCGACCTCGATCTGCAGCGCATGCACATTGTCCGCAGGCCGCCCGTGCCGCGCCAGGCTGTGCGCGCCCGCATAAGGCGCGTTGATCGCGGCGGCAAAGCCCGCCACCCGCGCGGCGCGCGCCACCTCGGCCGCGACGCCTTTTCCCGCTGACTTGCCATGCGCGTCGCCGATTACGATCCGCGCCGGGCGCAGCCCGGTCAGGCTCGGCATCGAATGGCAATCGATCAGCACCGCATGGCCGAAGCGCCGGCACGCTTCGTCCAGCGCCGCCGCGACCGCCGCATGATAAGGCCGGTGGATATTGGCGATTCGCGCCGTCGCGCTTTCGGCGGTGGGCGGTTCACGCCACAGGTCGCGCCGGCCAACGCGTCGCGGCAGCAGTCCTAGGCCCGATCGCGCGCGTGCCGTCTGCGCCGGCCCGCTATGCGGCGGATCGCGCAAGGCCGGATCCAGATCCTCCTCGCCGCGATTGAGGTCGATCCATGCCCGCGCCACGCGCGCCACGATCGCGACCGCGCCATGCTGCACCGCGCGCGCGATCAGCAGATCGGCATAGCGGTCTTCCAATTGCTCGAGGATCGCGTGGGGCACCGCGCTCGCGTTGAACAAGGCGGGCGGATAGACTCGCCCCGCATGCGGCACCGCGCACACCAAAGGCGTTTCGGCCGCGCTTGGGCCCAGCCGTTCGAACCAGGGGGACCGGGCGGGCAGGGGGGGAGCCATGGCCTATCCTAAACGTTATTTGCTGCGCAAAGAAGCGGATTGGACTATATAAAAGTTCATGGTCCCCGAGCGGGTCGCGCGGTCGTGGTTAGGATTTTGTTAACTATTTTGCACGATATTCTTAACCCGTCAGCATCAGCCCAATCGGTCGTTCGGAGTTACAGATGGTTCGGATCCTTCTCGCCGAGGACGACGATTCGATGCGCGAATATCTCGCGCGCGCGCTTGAGCGCACGGGATATGGCGTCACCGCTTGCGAGAGCGGAATCGTCGCGCTCGATCATCTCAAGCTCGGCAGCTTCGACCTGCTCCTCACCGATATCGTCATGCCCGAACTCGACGGCATCGAGCTCGCCCAGCGCGCCTCGGCGCTCTATCCCGACATGCGCGTCATGTTCATCACCGGCTTCGCCGCGGTCACGCTGCAAAGCGGCACGATGCCGCCTGACGCCAAGGTCCTCTCCAAGCCCTTCCACCTGCGCGACCTCGTGCTGGAAGTCGACCGCATGTTCCAGCCGAGCACCGCCGCCGACCTATAAATCACCGTTCCCCGGCGAAAGCCGGGGCCCATGCCGCCACGCAAGCTTCTCCAGAGCGGCCCCTGCTGAACCGCCCTCACAAGCGCCGTCATTGCGAGCCGCAAAGCGGCGAAGCAATCCAGTCCCGCGCCATTCGTCAAACCCCGCGCCTAACAGGCTTGCGCACCTCTACTCCCGCCGCTAACAGCGCCGGACCCCTTTCGAGCGCGATTCAATCCGCGCTCAGTGGGCGTGTAGCTCAGTGGTAGAGCACTGTGTTGACATCGCAGGGGTCGCAAGTTCAATCCTTGCCACGCCCACCAGATCAAGCCTCGGAAAACGCAGAGTTTTCCGAGGCTTTTTCGTGCCTGTACACGCTTGCGGCCTTCATGCCCCGACGGCCGCCAATGATGGTTAGGTCACGGTCCCCTTCCGGTTTTAGGGGGCGGCAGCAGACGAACGCTTAAGCGGCAAGCCGTTCGTAGGTTGCATGACTTTCCACCCACTCGCCTTTATTGCGGTCTCGCCAAGGCTTTGCCTCCGGCGTGAAGTCGCAAAGTTCGACGTGGACCGTTCCAGATGGCTCCCAGATCGCTCCGACATACCTAAGCTCCAGAACCAAAATGTCGCCCGTCACGTTTTTGCAGGTAATTGCTCGGCGAAGCTTGATTACTGCTGCTTGCAGCTCATTCTGGCCGGGGATGAAAGCGACGACCGAGCCTTGCACGCTTGCCGCCCCCGCGAGCCATTCGGGTCCGAAGCTGTACCCTCCGCTGAGCTGAACGAGATCACCGATTTGAAGGCTCTCGGGGTGCCGCATTCTGCGAGAATGAAGCACGCGCCTAGCGTCTGCAATCGAGAAACAAGTGGGCTGTCCGTAATGGTGACAAATGGATCGATAGCGGTCGGATCACCTGCCATCCGATCCAGCCAGCATGGCGGAATTGGTAGACGCACCATTGCAATGGTCCTCGATCAGTAATCGTAGGTGCCGGGTTCGATCCCCGGCCGCTGGGAATGCTCGATAATAGGTCGCAAGCAGAAAGAGCCGCTGCAGCTATCAGCTCACTAAACCCACAAACTCAACGCCATAACAAACCCCAACCCAAACACCCCCACGATCGTCTCCATCACCGTCCACGACCGAAACGTATCCCGCAGGCTCAGCCCGAAATATTCCTTGAACATCCAGAAGCCGCTATCGTTGACGTGGCTGCACATCAGGCTGCCCGCGCCGACCGCCAGCACCATCAGCTCCGGACTGACCCCGCCCGCCAGCACCAATGGCCGGATCAGGCTCGCGGCGGTCAGGCCGGCAACCGTCGCTGAACCCAAAGCAATCCGGATCAGGAAGGCGAGCAGCCATCCCAGCAGCAACGGATGGATCGGCAGCCCACTCAGCAAGGCGGCAAGCTGTTTGTCGGTGCCGCTGTCGACCAGCACCTGCTTGAGCGCGCCCGCGCCCGCGATGATCAGCAGGATCGGCGCGATGTCGCGCACCGCGCCGCCGAAGCCGTCCATCACCTCGCGAAAGGGCCTGCCGCGCGCCATGCCAAGCGTGACCGCCGCGGCCATCAGCGCGATCAGCAGCACGATCGTTGGATTGCCGAGGAAAGCGAGCAACGCCTTGCCATCGGCGCTCAACCCCGGGAGATAAGCGAGCGCGGTCGTCCCCGCGATCAGCACCACCGGCAGCAGCGCGCAGAAGAAGGCGTTGAACGCGCGGGGCAGCGCCGCCGCCTCGACATCGATCGGCTTGAACAGGCCCGAAGGCTTCACCTCGATCCGCTTGAGCGTGGTCGCGAACAGGGGCCCTGCGATCAGCAAGGTCGGGATTCCCACGATCAGCCCGTAGATCAGGGTCAGCCCGAGATTGGCATTGAACTGCGCCACCAAAGCGGTGGGAGAGGGGTGCGGCGGCAGGAAGCCGTGCGCGATCGAAAGTCCCGCGAACAAGGGCATCCCCACATATAAGGCCGGCAATCTGGCGCGATAGGTGACCGAGAAGACCAACGGCACCATCAGCACGAACCCGACATTATAGAAAAGCGGGATGCCGACGATGAACCCCGTCACCGTCATCGCGATCGGTAGTCTTCTTTGCCCGAACAGCCCGATCAGGCTCTCGGCGATCCTTTGCGCCGCGCCGCTGTCCGCGATCAGCTTGCCGAACATCGCCCCCAGCAGGATCACCCCCGCGAGTCCGCCCAGCAGGTCGCCGATGCCATGCTCGATGCTGCCCGGTATCTTGGCGAGCGGCATCCCCAGCAGCAGCGCCGCCGCCAGCGACGCGACGATGAAGGCAACGAACGGCGGCACCTTCCCCGCCGCGATCAGCAGGATGAGCAGGGCGACGGAAGCGGCAATGGGGAGGAGGATCATGGGGAGGGTGTAACATGCCCCAGACCCGCGTCGACTGAGCCTTTGGTCTCATGTCGGGCGTTTAGGCCCGGATTGCTTCGCCTGCGGCCTCCATCGTCATTGCGAGACCGGCGAAGCCGAGCGTGGCAATCCAGGCCTGCGCTTTCCTTCCGTCCCGGCAGGATCGCTTCGCCGCCCGGCGGCTCAAGGTGACGATCGTTGGGGCAGGCCACCCCACCTTTTCCAATCATACTATGATCTCCGCTTGATCTATCGCCTCGGCGCACCCAACAAGCGCGCATGGCCAAAGCCGCATCCGCCTCCGATTATCGCGATCTCGCCCGCCGCCGGCTGCCGCGCTTCCTGTTCGACTATATCGACGGCGGCTCTTATGCCGAGGTGACGCTCAGGCGGAACATTGCAGATCTGGAGGCGGTTGCGCTCCGCCAGCGCGTGCTGCGCGACGTCTCCGCGATCGACCTTTCGACCAGCCTGTTCGGGCAGGACATGCGCCTGCCGATCGCGCTCGCACCGATCGGGCTCGCCGGCATGAATGCGCGCCGTGGCGAGACGCAGGCCGCGCGCGCCGCCGCAAAGGCCGGCATTCCCTTCTGCCTCTCGACCGTCTCCGCCTGTTCGATCGGGGAGGTCGCCAAGGCCAGCCCCAGGCCTTTCTGGTTCCAGCTCTACATGATCCGCGACCGCGCTTTCATGATCGATCTGATCGCGCAGGCGAAGGCGGCGGGTTGCAATCTGCTCGTCTTCACGGTCGACATGCCGTTGCCGGGCTCGCGCTATCGCGATCTGCGCTCGGGACTGGCGGGCGCGCCGGGCCTCGGCGGCAGTCTGCGCCGCACGATGCAGGCGCTCGGCAAGCCGCATTGGGCCTGGAATGTCGGCGTGCGCGGGCGTCCGCATCAGCTCGGCAACGTCGCGCCGGTGCTGGGCAGCAATTCGGGCCTCGAGGATTTCCTCGCTTGGATGCGCGACAATTTCGATCCGACCTGCACCTGGGCCGATCTCGATTTCGTCCGCGCGCATTGGGATAGGCCGATCGTGATCAAGGGCATTCTCGACGCCGCTGACGCGCGGACAGCGGCCAGCGTCGGCGCCGACGGGATCATCGTCTCCAACCATGGCGGGCGCCAGTTGGACGGCGTGCCCTCGACCGCGCGCGCTTTGCCCGCGATCGCCGATGCGGTTGGCGACCGGCTGACGTTGCTCGCGGATGGCGGCGTGCGCTCGGGGCTCGATGTCGTGCGGATGATGGCGCTCGGCGCCAAGGGCGTATTGCTCGGCCGCGCCTGGGTCTATGCGCTCGCCGCGCGCGGCGAGGCCGGTATCGCGCATGTGCTGCAATTGTTCGAAGCTGAGATGAAGGTCGCCATGTCGCTGACCGGTTGCACCTCGGTCCGCGACATCAATCGGGATATATTGGTCCAATGACGCTTGCCGCTTTCCAGGTCGATCCGCGCGACGATGTCGCCGCCGCCTTGCGCGAGATCAAGGCCGGCGAGACCGTGCTCGGCGTCACCGCGACGCAGGACATTCCGATGGGGCACAAGATCGCGCTCCACGATCTTGCCGAGGGGCAGCCCGTGCTCAAGTTCGGCTTCCCGATCGGCCATGCGACGCGCGCGATCCGGATTGGCGAGCATGTCCACACGCATAATGTCGCGACCTCGCTCCAAGGGACCGGCGCCTATCTCTATCGTCCCGAGCCCGACCCGGCGGAGCCCGGCCCGGCGCCGACCTTCCAGGGCTATGTCCGCGCCGACGGCCGCGTCGGCACGCGCAACGAGATCTGGATCCTGCCCACCGTTGGCTGTGTCGCGCGCACCTCGATCAAGATTGCCGAGATTGCCGGGCGGCAAGCGGCAGCACGCGTCGACGGTGTCCACGCCTTTCCGCACCCGTTCGGCTGCTCGCAGCTAAGCGAGGACCTCGACGGCACGCGCAATATCCTCGCCGCGCTCGCGAGCCATCCCAATGCCGGCGGCGTGCTGATCGTCGGCCTGGGCTGCGAATCCAACCAGATCCAGCGCCTGCTGGAAGAGGTCGATCCCAAGGCACGCGGCCATATCCGTACGCTTACCGCCCAGCTCGCCGGTGACGAGGTGGAGGAGGGCGTCGCGCTGGTCGAAGAGCTGATCGAGCAGGCTGCGCGGACGCCCCGCAGCGAGGTTCCCCTGTCCAAGTTGGTGCTCGGCGTGAAGTGCGGCGGCTCCGACGGTTTCTCCGGCCTCACCGCCAACCCTTTGGTGGGGCGGATGAGCGACACGGTGACAGGGGCAGGGGGTATTTCTGTTCTGACAGAAATCCCAGAAATCTTCGGCGCGGAACAGATATTGATGATGCGCGCCGCCGACGAACAGGTCTTTGGCGGGATTGTCGACCTGGTGAACGGCTTCAAGCGTTACTTCACCGATCATGGCGAGCCCGTTTCGGAAAACCCCTCGCCCGGCAATATTGCGGGCGGGATCACCACGCTCGAGGAGAAGTCGCTGGGCGCCGTGCAGAAGGGCGGCAGGGCCATCGTGACCGACGTGCGCCATTATGGCGAGCGCGTGCGCAAGAGCGGCCTCACCCTGCTCGAAGCGCCCGGCAATGATGCCGTCTCGTCGACTGCGTTGGCGGCAGCGGGCGCGACCGCGATCCTCTTCACCACCGGCCGCGGCACGCCGCTCGGCTTCCCCGTGCCCACGATCAAGGTCGCGACCAACAGCGCGCTCGCCGAGCGCAAGCCCGGCTGGATCGATTTCGACGCGGGCAAAGTGCTCGATAAAGGAATGGACAAGGCCGCCGAGGCCTTGCTCGACGTCGTGGTCGCCATCGCCTCCGGCAAGCAAACCGCCGCCGAACGCAACGGCGAACGCGAGATCGCGATCTGGAAGCGCGGCGTGACGCTCTAGCGTTGTTCGCCAACAAGCACGCGTGACGCTTTAGGATGGACGCCGTTTCTTGCTCACGCGGAGACGCGGAGACGCAAAGAACACAGCCTCCGCGTCTCCGCGCCTCCGCGTGAACATCTTCCAAACGACATCTTCCTAACGAAGGAGGATTCCCGTCCAAAGGGAATGATGCAGCCAACGGCCGGTTGCGCCTCACCGGTCAGCCGTTTACGCCCGCCTGAGGAGGCGGATTTGTCCCAGAGTTTTTCACCCCTGATCCTCGGCATCGGCGGCACGTCGCGGCCCAATTCGACCAGCGAGTTGGCGGTGCGCTGTGCGTTGCGCGCGGCCGGGGCGCTGGGTGCGCGCACGCAGCTGATCGACGGCGCGCTGATCTCGGGCCTGCCGCTATACGTGCCCGGCCGCACCGAACGCACGCCCGACGAATGCGCCTTCATCGAAGCGGTGCGTCAGTGCGACGGCGTGATCGTCGCGTCCGCCGGCTATCACGGCAGCATCACCGGCCCGATCAAGAATGCGCTCGATTTGCTCGAGGATCTTTCGCGCGACGAGCGGCCCTATCTCGACGGCTGCGCGTTCGGCGCGATCGTCGGCGCGTTCGGCTGGCTCGCCTGCGGCACGACACTCGTGACCTTGCGCTCGATCGCCCACGCGCTCCGCGCCTGGCCCACACCCTATGGCGCTGCTTTCCTCGCGCAGGGCCAGGTATTCGACGATGATGGCGTCGCGCTCGATCTCAAGATCGGCGACCAGATCGGCCTGGTCGCGCGCCAGGTGGTCGAGTTCGCGCGCTGGCGTAAAGCCGGATCAGCGGTCGAGTAGGTAATCCACGATCCGGTCGGCCGCTTCGTCGGGTGACAATTTGGTCGTGTCGATCCGGATTTCCGCGTCTTCGGGCGGCTCGTAGGGGCTGTCGATGCCCGTGAAGTTCTTGAGCTGTCCGCTGCGTGCCTTGGCGTAGAGGCCCTTCACGTCGCGCTTCTCGGCCTCGGCCAAGGTCGTATCGACGAACACCTCAATGAACTCGCCCGCGGGCAGCATCTGCCGCACCATCTCGCGCTCCGCGCGGAACGGCGAGATGAAGGCGGTGATCACGATCAGGCCGGCATCGGTCATCAGCCTGGCGACTTCGCCCACGCGGCGGATATTCTCGACGCGGTCGGCGTCGGTGAAACCCAAATCGCGGTTCAGCCCATGGCGTACATTGTCGCCGTCGAGCAGAAAGGTGTGGCGGTTCATCCGCGCCAGCTTCTTCTCGACCAGGTTGGCGATCGTCGATTTGCCCGCGCCCGAAAGCCCCGTGAACCACAGGACAGCCGGCTTCTGCCGCATCGCCGCCGCGCGCGCCTCGCGCGTGATGTCAGTCGCCTGCCAATGCACGTTCTGCGCGCGCCGCAGCGAGAAATGGATCATCCCCGCCGCCACCGTCGCGTTGGTGAACTTGTCGATCAGGATGAAGCCGCCGAGGTCGCGATTGGGCGACGCATTGCCGCCCGCATCATAGGATTCGAACACGAGCGGGCGGTCGGTCGACAGATTGGCCACACCGATCGCGTTGAGTTCCAGCGTCTTCGCCGCTGTGTGCTCCATCGTGTTGACGTTGACCTGATATTTGGGCTGCTGGACGTTGGCGGTCACGGTCTGCGTGCCGAGCTTGAGCCAGTAGGAACGCCCCGGAAGCATCTCCTCGTCGGCCATCCACACGATCGTGGCTTCGAACTGGTCGGCCGCCTCGGGCGGGTTGGCAGCCGCCGCGATCACGTCACCGCGCGAGCAATCGACCTCGTCCGCCAGCGCGAGCGTGACCGATTGGCCCGCGACGCCCTGCTCCAGATCGCCATCGAACGTGACCACGCGTGCCACGGTGGTGGTCTTGCCCGAAGGCAGGATCCGCACCGCGTCGCCCGGCTTGACCGTTCCGCCCGCGATCAGGCCGGAGAAGCCGCGGAAATCGAGATTGGGCCGGTTGACCCATTGCACAGGCAGGCGGAACGGCTTGGCGCGATCGGCATCGGCGTCGATCGCGACCGTCTCGAGCAGCTCCATCAGCGGCATGCCCGCATACCAAGGCATCTTGTCGCTCTTGGACGTGATATTGTCGCCGACGAAGCCCGAGATCGGGATCGGGGTGAAATGGGTGATGCCGATCGATTGGGCGAAACCCGAATAAGCCAGCCTGATGCGGTCGAACACCTTCTGGTCGTAATCGACCAGGTCCATCTTGTTCACCGCCAGCACGATGTTGCGGATGCCGAGCAGATGGCAAAGGTAGCTATGCCGCCGCGTCTGCGTCAGCACGCCCTTGCGCGCGTCGACCAGGATCACGGCGAGGTCGGCGGTCGAGGCGCCGGTGACCATGTTGCGCGTATATTGTTCGTGGCCGGGCGTATCGGCGACGATGAACTTGCGCCGGTCGGTCGCGAAGAAGCGATAGGCGACGTCGATCGTGATGCCCTGCTCGCGCTCGGCGGCGAGGCCATCGACCAGAAGCGCGAAGTCGATATTCTGCCCCTGCGTGCCGACGCGCTTCGAATCAGCCTCAAGCGCGGCAAGCTGATCCTCGAAGATCATCTTCGAATCGTAGAGCAGCCGCCCGATCAATGTAGACTTGCCGTCGTCGACCGATCCGCAGGTGATGAAGCGCAGCAGGCTCTTATGCTGATGCCGCTCGAGGTAGGCATCGATGTCCTCTGCGATGAGGGCGTCGGGCTGATACTCCGTCATAGCCCTCTCCCCTTGTGGGAGAGGGTTGGGAGAGGGGGCGCGAGCGATAGCGAGCAAGACTTTGCCCTCGGCGGCATCGAGCCGCCTCGGTCAAACCCCTCTCTCCAACTCTCTCCCGCAAGCCTGTCCTGAGCGACGCCGCAGGCGGCATCGAAGGGGGGAGAGAGAGTGCAGCGGCCCGCCATCAGAAATAACCCTCCTGCTTCTTCTTCTCCATGCTCGCCGCCTGATCATGGTCGATCGCGCGGCCCTGGCGTTCGGAGGTGGTGGTGAGCAGCATTTCCTGGATGACCTCGGGCAGCGTCTTCGCCTCGCTCTCGACCGCGCCGGTCAGCGGATAGCAGCCTAATGTCCGGAACCGGACCGAGCGTTCGACGGGGACCTCGCCGGGTTTCAGCCGGAAACGGTCGTCGTCCACCATCAGGATCAGCCCGTCGCGCTCCACCGTCGGGCGCGGCGCGGCGAAGTAGAGCGGTACGATCTCGATATTCTCGAGATGGATATATTGCCAGATGTCGAGCTCGGTCCAATTCGAGATCGGGAAGATTCGGATGCTTTCGCCCTTCGCCTTCTTGGCATTGTAGAGCCGCCACAATTCTGGCCGCTGGTTCTTGGGATCCCAGCGATGATTGGCCGAACGGAAGGAGAAGATGCGCTCCTTGGCGCGGCTCTTCTCCTCGTCCCGCCGTGCGCCGCCGAACGCCGCGTCGAAGCCGTACAGGTCGAGCGCTTGCTTCAGCCCTTCGGTCTTCCACATGTCCGTATGCAGGCTGCCATGGTCGAAGGGGTTGATGCCTTTCTCCTTGGCCTCCGGATTCTGATAGACCAGCAATTCCATCCCCGCCTCGCGCGCGGCACGATCGCGCAGATCGTACATCGCGCGGAACTTCCAGGTCGTGTCGACATGGAGCAGGGGGAAGGGCGGGGGTGCGGGGTAGAAAGCCTTGCGCGCAAGGTGCAGCATCACCGCCGAATCCTTGCCGATCGAGTAGAGCATCACCGGCTTTTCGGTCTCGGCGACGACCTCGCGTAGAATGTGGATGCTCTCGGCTTCGAGCCGCTGGAGATGGGTCAGCGATGCAGTCATGTTGCGGCGGCCTCAAGCATGATCATCCGCGCTTGTCGCAACATAAAATCTTTGCGGCGGCAATGTCCTATGTCCTACGCGCATAGCCATGAACGGGGACCGAAACGAACTTTTGCAGGGGCTGGCGCGGGCGGCGGTGGCCGCCGGCGCGGCGATCATGGCGATCTACGACAGCGATTTCGCGGTCGAGATGAAGAGCGACTCCTCGCCCGTCACTGCGGCGGATGCCGCGGGCGAGGCGGTGATCCTGCAGGCGCTGGCAAGGCTCGCGCCCGACGTACCGGTGGTGGCGGAAGAGGAGGCTTCGGCCGGCCGGATTCCCGATACCGACGGCCATTTCTTCCTCGTCGACCCGCTCGACGGCACCAAGGAATTCATCAATCGCAACGGCGACTTCACCGTCAATATCGCGCTGATCGAGGATTATGCGCCCAGTCTCGGCGTGGTGTTCGCCCCGGTGGAGGGGAGGCTGTTCGCGGGCGACGTGCGCGCAGGCGAGGCCTGGAGCGCCGTGGTCGATCCGCTCGGCGCGATCGGCGCGCCCGAGCCGCTGCGCATCCGCAGCGCGCCCGCCGGGGGGCTGGCGGCGGTCGCCTCGCGCTCGCACAATTCGCCCGCAACCGAGGCCTATCTCGACCAGTTCGACGTCGCCTCGCGTGTCTCGCGCGGCTCCTCGCTCAAGCTCTGCATGGTCGCGCGCGGCGAGGCCGACCTCTATCCGCGCCTCGCGCCGACGATGGAATGGGATATTGCCGCTGGCGACGCGGTGCTGCGCGCGGCGGGCGGCACGCTCTCCGCGCCCGACGGCAGCCCGATGGCCTACGGCAAGCCGCAATTCTTCAATTCCGGCTTCGTCGCCGCGGGTGACGTCAAGGCGCCGCCGATCGCGCCCTTCCTGGTTTAGCAGTTCTCAGGCGAAAGCCAGGGAACTGCTATATCGTATTCAATTCAACGGCAGGTTCAGCGCCTCCGCCACCGCCGCATGACGGATCTTGCCGCCCGAGACGTTGAGTCCGTTCGCCAGATGCGGATCCGCTTTCATCGCCGCTTCGGCGCCCAGCTTTGCCAGCTTGAGCGCGAACGGCAAGGTCGCGTTGTTGAGAGCGAAGGCCGAGGTGCGCGCGACCGCGCCCGGCATGTTCGCCACGCAATAATGGATGATACCGTCGATCTCGAACACGGGATCGTCGTGCGTGGTCGGGTGGCTGGTTTCGAAACAGCCGCCCTGGTCGATCGCGATATCGACCAGCACCGATCCGCGCTTCATAGTCTTGAGCATGTCGCGCGTGACCAGCTTGGGCGCCGCCGCGCCCGGGATCAGCACCGCGCCGATCACCAGGTGCGCCTTGGCCACCGCCGCCGCGATCGCCGCCTTGGACGCGTAGGCCGTCTTGATCTGGTTCGAGAAGAACATGTCGAGCTCGGCCAGCCGGTCATTGTTGATGTCGTAGATGGTGACGTCGGCGCGCATGCCGACCGCCATCTGCGCCGCGTTCACGCCGGAAATGCCGCCGCCCAGGATCGCGACGCGCGCAGGGGGTACGCCGGGTACGCCGCCGAGCAGCACGCCGCGGCCGCCTTGCTCTTTCTCCAGATAATGCGCGCCGACCTGCACCGCCATGCGGCCCGCAACCTCCGACATCGGCTTGAGCAAAGGCAGGCCGCCCTTGGGACTGGTCACCGTCTCATAGGCAATGCAGGTCGCGCCCGATTTCATCAGGCCCTCGGCCTGCGGTTTGTCGGCGGCGAGGTGGAGGTAAGTGAAGAGCAGGTGGTGCGGGCGCAGGCGCGCAATCTCGACCGGCTGCGGCTCCTTCACCTTCACGATCATCTCGGCTTGCGCGAACACCCGGTCGGCATCGGGCAGGATCGTGGCGCCCGCCTCGATATAAGCGGCGTCCTCGAAATCGATGCCTTTGCCGGCCTGCGTCTCGACCACCACCTCATGGCCGGCCGCGACCAGTTCGGCCACCGACGGGGGCGTCAGGCCGACACGATATTCGTGATTCTTGATTTCCTTGGGCACGCCGATGCGCATGGTCCGCTCCTCAATTCGGGTTGCGGCGATCATAAGGGATTCTACGCGACAAATCCGTGCAAAGACACTGTGCATCCGTCCGGCTTGCGCATAGATTATGCGCAATTTCCGATCTTTTGGGGGAATTCATGCAGGACGCCGACCGGACTGACCGTGCGATCATGCTGTCGCTCGCGCGCGACGCGCGCATCCCCGTCAGCCGCGTGGCGGACGAGGTGGGATTGTCACAATCCGCCTGTACGCGCCGCATTCAGGCGCTGGAGGCATCGGGGCGGCTCAAGGGATATGGCGCACGTTTCGATCATCGCGCGCTCGGCTTCCATGTGACCGCCTTGGTCGATATCACGCTTTCCACCCAGATCGAGGAGGAACTGGCCCAATTCGAGCGCGCGGTCGCCGAGATTGACGGCGTGGTCGAATGCCTGCTGGTTTCGGGCGCGCATGATTACCGGCTCAAGATCATCTGCCGCGATCTTGACGATTATGAGCGGCTGCACCGCGAGCATCTGGGGCGTTTGCCCCGCGTGACCACGATCAGCAGCAGTTTCGTGCTTCGTGCGGTGCCCACGCGCAGCGAAGCCGATGCACTGTTCAAATAAGGCGCTCAGGCGAGGGCGTTCAAATCAGGTTCAGCCGGCCCTCTTTCGCCGCGCTGTTGCTAGCCCCATATGTTAGTGCTAACGCGCGCCCCCGCTGCCGCCGGAGAGGGAAGCCCGGGCGCATCACCAAGCAGACGCCTTCACTTAAGGTACCCTCGTTTCAATGACATCCGGCACCGCCGTTCAAGATAGCGCCGCCCCGACCGAGCCGCCTTTCGGCTCGGAGGGGCATGGTCACGGCAATCAGAGCCTCGCGCGCCTCGCACTGGGGGCGGTCGGCGTGGTGTTCGGCGACATCGGCACGAGCCCGCTCTACGCCTTCCGCGAGACCTTTGCCGGGCACCATACGCTCGAGCCGAGCGCTGCCAACGTTCTGGGCGTGCTCAGTCTGATTTTCTGGTCAATGATGATCGTGGTGACGATCAAATACGTCACCATCATCATGCGCGCGGATAACAAGGGGGAGGGCGGCAGCCTGGCGCTGCTGGCTTTGATCTCGCGCACAAACTCGACCAAGGTGCGCTGGACCAAGGGGTTGATCCTGCTCGGCGTGTTCGCGACCGCCTTGTTCTATGGCGACAGCATGATCACGCCGGCCATGTCGGTCCTAACCGCGGTCGAAGGTCTTGCCGTGGTCGATCACCATTTCGGCAAATTCGTCATTCCGATCGCGGTCGGCATCCTCGTCGGTCTATTCGCGATCCAGTCGCGGGGCGTGGGCAAGGTCGGCCTGATGTTCGGCCCGATCATGCTGGTCTATTTCCTGGTGCTGGCGGTGCTTGGCGTGGTCAACATCATGGCCCACCCAGGCGTGTTCGCCGCGCTCAATCCTTATTATGCCTTCCGTTTCTTCGTGGACGACGGCATCCGCGCCTTCCTGGCGATGGGCTCGGTCGTGCTGGCCGTAACGGGCGCCGAGGCTTTGTACGCGGACATGGGTCATTTCGGCCGCCGGCCGATCGGTCTGTCCTGGCTCGTATTCGTCCTGCCGGCGCTGATGCTGAATTATCTTGGCCAGGGTGCGATGTTCCTGGCGGCGAGCCCTGAGGATCTCAGGCACGTCATCCACAATCCCTTCTTTTTGATGGCGCCGGAAAATATACGTCTGCCTCTCGTGATCCTGGCGACGATGGCGACGGTCATTGCCTCGCAGGCGGTGATTTCCGGCGCATTCTCGGTCACTCAACAGGCCATCCAGCTCGGCTTCATGCCGCGCCTCAGGATCGAACATACTAGTGCCAGCTCGGCGGGGCAGATCTACATCCCGGCGGTCAATTGGGCGCTGATGATCATGGTGATGTTGCTGGTCCTGTTCTTCCGCACCTCGTCGAACCTCGCCGCCGCCTATGGCATCGCGGTCAGCGGAGCGATGTTGATCGACACCTGCCTGATCGCGGTGGTTTTGTTCACCTTGTGGAAGTGGAACAAGATCGCCGCGGGCCTGATCGTCGCGGCCTTCTTCATGGTCGACGGCGCCTATTTCGCCGCGAACATGACCAAGGTGCCCGACGGCGGCTGGTTCCCGCTGCTGATGGGTCTCATCATCTTCACACTTCTGACCACCTGGGCGCGCGGCCGCGGCCTGATGATCGAGCGGATGCGCGAGGCGGCGATTCCGGTCCCGGTTTTCGTCAAGTCGGCGGTCAATTCGGCGACGCGTGTGCCCGGCACCGCGGTGTTCATGACCTCGAGCGCGGGCGGCGTGCCGCATGCGCTGCTCCACAATCTCAAGCACAACAAGGTGCTGCACGAGCGCGTGATCCTGCTGACCGTGAAGATCGAAGACGTGCCTTACGTCGATCCAATCAAGCGCATCTGGTTTGAGGATCTCGAAGCCGGCTTCTATCGCCTGGTCGTGCGCTACGGCTTCATGGAGGAGCCCGACGTGCCCGCCGCGCTCGCGCTCGCGACCGAATGCGGCGCCAAGTTCAAGATGATGGACACGAGCTTCTTCCTCGCCCGTCAGACTTTGATCGCCTCGTCGCGGCCGGGCATGGCGATCTGGCGCGAGAAACTGTTCGCCTGGATGCTGCGCAACGCGGAAAGCGCGATGGAATTCTTCCGCCTGCCGACCAACCGCGTGGTCGAGCTCGGCAGCCAGGTCGAGATCTAGCGTCGCGATGCGCGCCGCGATCATCCTCGCGGCGGGTGCCTCGCGCCGCTTCGGACGCCGCGACAAGCTCAAGGAAAAGCTCGCAGGACGGCGGTTGCTCGATCATGCCATAGCCAATGCGCGCGCATCGGGCGTACGGCGCGTGCTGCTGGTCACGTGCCTGCCGATGCGTGCGCGTGGCGTAACCCCGATCCGCGCGCGCAACGCCTGCTCCGGCCTGTCCGTCAGCCTTGCCGCGGGCCTCGCCGCCTTGCGGCCGATCGAGCGCGAAGTCCTGATCTTCCTCGCGGACATGCCGTTCGCGCGGGCGCCGCGCCTGCGGCTTGGGCCGGGCGCGGAGGCGGCCCGACCCGCATTCAGCGGGCAGCCGGGCCATCCGCTGCTGGTGCGCGCGCGGGTCGCCAAAGACAGGCTGGGCAAAGGCGATACCGGCCTTGGCCGCGCTTTGCGCACCACATTCGTGCGGGGATCGCGCGCGCATGTCTTCGATGTGGATACGGTCGCTGCGCTGCGCATCGCGCGGCGCCGGGGAAGGGCGTAATATGTGCATGACGGCGGCCTGTGCCGGTTGAGAGCGCGCCGCTGATCGTCTCGGCCCTGTTGGGGGCAGAGGACTTCGCCTGGCTCGACGGACTGCGCCGCGCGCATTTTCCGCCCGAACGCAATCGATTGCCCGCGCATTTGACCCTGTTCCGCCACCTGCCGCCAAGCCTGCTTCCCGAGCTCAAGCACCGGCTCGGCACTGCGGCGTGCTCCGTGCCGCCGCGCGCGGAGGCGGCAGGGCTGCTCGATCTTGGCGGTGGGGTGGCGGTGCGGATCGCATCGCCCGCGCTGGAAGACATTCGCGCCGATCTGGCTTTGTCGTTCCGGGGCCTGCTCACCCCGCAAGACCAAGCGGGCTGGCGGCCGCACGTCACCATCCAGAACAAGGTCGCGCCGGTCGAGGCCCGCGCGCTCAAACGGCGCCTCGAGGCCGATTTCCGGCCCCGGCCGCTGCGGATCGATGGACTGGCGGCGTCCGCCTATCGCGATGGGTTGTGGGAGCCCGTGTCGCGCCACATGTTCCGCCGCTAATCGATCTGGCCAATACCTTCGCAATTCATGTCGAACGCGGCGAGGCCGGCGTCGAGATAGGCGGCAAGCGTGGGCATATCGAGCAGCTGGTCGACCGGATCCTCGGTATCGGGATCGGCGGCGGCTTCGAGCGCCTCGTCCCATTCACTTGCATCATAGGTGCCGCGTCCAACCCAGGCGAGGGCGAGGATTTCCTGAACCTGATCGTCGCCGAGATCGTCGAGCAAAGCGACGATTTCCTCCTCGATCGCTTCGTTCGCCTCATCCTCCAGCACGGCGAACTCGTCGTCCGAATCGGTGGGATCGTCCTCGTCGTCATTCTCGATCGACGGAACCTGCGCCTCCAGCTCTCTGGCACGAATGATCAGGCGGCAAATCGTTTCCAGCGGCGTCGACAGATCCATCTCAGCCAATCCTCCCTGTTACGAGACGCGAACGTGGAAAGAGGGGCCCGGTTCCTTGGCGCCACGCAAAGCCCCGGTTGACCCGCCTCCAAGCGCTGCTATAGGCCGCGCCTCGCGCTGGCAAACGCCTTTCGTGGGGCGGAGTAGCTCAGCTGGTTAGAGCAGCGGAATCATAATCCGCGTGTCGGGGGTTCAAGTCCCTCCTCCGCTACCAGCGCGACCATTTGGATCGGCCTGTTCCGGCAGCAGCCGTCGGCTCGCGCCAGTGCAACCTTTTCCCGCATATTGCGTCCCCCTCTCGATCGAAGGGGATTGAAATGGATCGACTCTTTACCGCCATCGCCAACACCATGGCCCGTTTCGTCGGCGATCCGGTCGCCTTCTTCCTGGCGATCGCAACGGTGGTGATCTGGGCCGTTACCGGCCCAATTTTTCGATATTCGGACACATGGCAGCTGGTGATCAACACCGGCACCACCATCATCACCTTCCTGATGGTGTTCCTGATCCAGAATTCGCAGAATCGCGATGCCGCGGCGATGCAGGCCAAGCTCGACGAGCTGATCCGCGCGATCGAGCAGGCGCGCGGCCAGTTCATCGGTATCGAGCACAGAACCGATAAAGAAATCCAGGAGATACGCGCTCAGCTTGAGAAGGAATGCGCGGAGCTCGAGGAGCTTCCCTATAAGCCGCACAGCAATATCTATCTCGAGCGGCTGCTGCGCCGCCGTTGACGGCGGGTTGATAAAGGGCGCGTCCAACCCCTATCTGTTTCCGGATAGGTTTAGGGGTTCGATACTGATGTCCGCCGTTCATTCCACGCGTATGCTGATCCTGGGTTCGGGGCCCGCCGGCCTGTCCGCCGCCATCTATGGCGCGCGCGCCGGCCTCTCCCCGATCGTGGTCCAGGGTCTGCAGCCGGGCGGCCAGCTCACCATCACCACCGACGTCGAGAATTATCCGGGTTTCCGCGACGTGATCCAGGGTCCCTGGCTGATGGAGGAGATGCAGGCGCAGGCCGAGCATGTCGGAACGCAGATGATGTGGGATACGATCGTCGAGGTCGACCTGTCCGAACGGCCTTTCCGCCTCAAGGGCGACGGCGGTGCGCTCTATGTCTGCGATACGCTGGTGATCGCAACGGGCGCCCAGGCCAAGTGGTTGGGCGTGCCTGGCGAGATCGAGCTGGGCGGCAAGGGCGTTTCCGCCTGCGCCACCTGCGACGGCTTTTTCTATCGCGGCAAGAAAGTCGCGGTGATTGGCGGTGGCAATACCGCGGTCGAGGAAGCGCTCTATATGACCAACCACAGCCATGACGTGACGTTGGTCCATCGCCGCGATTCGCTGCGCGCGGAGAAGATATTGCAGGACCGCCTGTTCGCGCACCACGGCATCAAGCCCTTGTGGAACAAGGCGGTCGAGCGTTTCGTCGGCGACGACCAGACCGGATTGGTCGCGATCGAGCTGAAGGACACCAAGACGGGCGAGCTTTCGGTGCTGGAAGTCGATGGCGGCTTCGTAGCGATCGGCCACCATCCCGCGACCGAATTGTTCACCGGCCAGCTCGAGCTGGACGAAGGCTATATCAAGGTCGTGCCGGGCACGTCGAAGACGAGCATCCCCGGCGTGTTCGCATGCGGCGACGTTATGGACAAAATCTATCGCCAGGCGGTGACCGCCGCCGGCACCGGCTGCATGGCCGCACTCGACGCCGAGCGTTTCCTGCAAGAGCAGGATTTCCCGGTGAAGGAAGAGGCCGAGGCAGTCGCTGCGGAGTAACTGCACCTGTACCGTCGCCCAGCGAAAGCTGGGGTCTCGGGAGGTCGCGGGCACCCTCCTGAGATGCCAGCGTTCGCTGGCATGACGGTTAGGGGTAGCGCGCTCTCACGAAGTAGAGCCCATCCGGTGGCGCATTTAGCCCCAGGGCTGCGCGGTCAGCGGCCTCCAGCGCCGCCTTCAGGTCAGCCTTGCTCCATTGGCCCTGGCCGACCAGCGCAAGACAGCCGACCATTGAGCGCACCTGATGATGGAGGAAGGAGCGCGCCGCCGCCTCTATCAGCAGCTGCTCGCCCTCGCGGCGCACGTCGAGCCGGTCGAGCGTCTTGACCGGGCTTTCCGACTGGCAATGCGCGGAGCGGAAGGTGGTGAAATCATGGTTGCCGACCAGCGCCTGCGCGGCCTCATGCATCGCGTCCGCATCCAGAGCCTTCGCGATGCGCCAGGCGCGGCCGAGATCGAGCGTCAGCGGCGCACGCCGATTGGCGATGCGATAGAGATAGTCGCGCCCGACGCACGAAAAGCGTGCATGCCAATCGTCGGGCACGATCTCGCAGTCGAGGATCGCGATCGGGTTGGGGCGGATCAGCGCGTTCACGCCCTCCATCAGGCGGAAGGGCGTGATCGCCTTGGCGACATCGACATGCGCGGTCATCGCCAGCGCGTGGACGCCCGCATCGGTACGGCCGGCGGCATGCGAGACGACCTGCTCGCCCGTCATCGCTCCGATCGCTTCCTCGATCGCCTGCTGGACCGAAGGCCCATGCGCCTGCCTTTGCCAGCCCATGAACGGGCCGCCGTCAAATTCCACCGTCAGGCGGAAACGCGTCATCCGAGCTTTGCGCCGACCGGAATCGCGCAGCCGCGCAAAAGCTCGGCTGCGGTCATCACGCCGCGCCCGGCGCGCTGCATGGTGAGCGGGCGGATCGAGCCCTTGCCGCAGGCGACGGTGAGCTGTTCGTCCAGCACGACGCCGGCCGGTCCTTCGAAATCCATCACGTCTGCCGCGAGGATGCGAACGCGCTCGCCCTCATGTTCGAACCAGGCGCCCGGCGTGGGCGCGAAAGCGCGGACCTGGCGTTCGACCTCGACCGCCATCTTCCCGAAATCCAGCCGCGATTCCGCCTTGTCGATCTTGGCGGCGTAGGTGACGCCCTCGTCGGGCTGGGGCTCGGCGAGGAAGGCGCCCGGATCCGCGAGTATTTCGACCATCATCCGCGCGCCCATCTGCGCCAGCTCGGCGGCGAGCTGGCCTGCATCCTTGCGATCGATAGGCGTGCGCGCGACCGCGAGCATGTCGCCCGTGTCGAGGCCGGCCTCCATCGCCATGATCGTGACACCCGTCTCTTCGTCGCCCGCGAGGATCGCACGCTGCACCGGCGCCGCGCCACGCCAGCGCGGCAGGATCGAGCCGTGGACGTTCAGGCAATCCCATACGGGTATGTCGAGCACGGCTTGCGGCAGGATCAGGCCATAAGCCGCGACGATCAGCGCGTCGGGTTCCAGCGCCGCCAGCCGGGCCTGTTCCTCTTCGCCCTTGAGCGATGCGGGCGAGCGCACCTCGATCCCGAGCGCTTCGGCCCGGACCTGGACGGGGGAGGGGCGCTCCGCCTTGCCCCGGCCCGCGGGGCGCGGCGGCTGGGTATAGACAGCGACGATGTCGTGCCCGGCCTCGTGCAGCGCCTCAAGCGTCGGCACGGCGAAATCGGGGGTTCCCATGAAGATGATCCGCATGGATTTGCCTTCACCACATTCGTCATCCCAGCGAAAGCTGGGATCTCTGGAGAGGTGGTCTAATGCCACCAGAGATGCCAGCTTTCGCTGGCATGACGGTGAGGGCGACGCCATATGTTCGACATGGCCTCCCCCGAAATCGACGCGTTGACGCAGGCTTTGGCCCGCCTGCCGGGCTTGGGGCCGCGCTCGGCGCGGCGTGCCGTCCTGCACTTGCTCAAGAAGCGCGAGGCCGCGCTTGCGCCACTCCAGCGCGCGCTGGAGGCGGTGAGCGAGAAGCTCGCCACCTGCTCGACCTGCGGCAATGTCGATACGTCCGACCCTTGCCAGATTTGCGCCGATCCGCGCCGCGACGCGCGTATGCTGTGCGTGGTGGAGGAGGTGGCCGACCTGTGGGCGCTCGACCGCACGCGGCTCTTCCCGGGCCGCTTCCATGTGCTGGGCGGGCGGCTGGCGGCACTGGAGGGGATTCGCCCCGAGGACCTCACGATCGATCAGCTCGTCGGCCGGATCGAACGCGGCGGGATCGACGAGGTGGTGCTTGCGATGAATGCCACGCTGGAAGGCCAGACCACCGCCCATTATATCGCCGAGCGGATCGAACGCTTTCCCGTGCGCGTCACACAATTGGCGCATGGCTTGCCGGTGGGCGGCGAGCTCGATTATCTCGATGAAGGAACATTGGCACAGGCATTGCGGGCGCGGCGCCCCGTTTCCTGATCCGAACATCGCCGCACGACAGGGGATCGATCATGGGCGTGACCGGTATCGGCGGTTTCTTCTTCCGTGCGCAGGACCCGAAGGCGCTGGGCGCCTGGTATGCCGAGCATCTCGGCGTGGGCGCCGGCAAATATGGCAAGTGGGAGCAGCAGGCGGGAACGAGCGTCTTTTCGCCCTTCGCCGCCGACACGGATTATTTCCCCGCGGAAAAGCAGTGCATGCTCAATTTCCGCGTCGAAGGGCTTGATGCGCTCAAGGCTGCCCTGGAGACGAAGGGCATAGAGGTGATCACCAATCCCGACTGGGACATGCCGGGCGTCGGCCGGTTCGCGCGAATCCATGATCCCGAAGGGAATGCGATCGAGTTGTGGGAGCCTGCTTGAAGGCGGCGCGCGTACCTCTTAAATTGCGATTCTATGGCCATTCGTCCGATCATCGAGGCGCCGGATCCCCGGCTGCGCATCAAGTCCACGCCCGTCGAGATCGTGGATGACGACGTGCGCGCGTTGATCGCCGACATGTTCGACACAATGTACGAGGCGCCCGGGATCGGCCTTGCCGCGATCCAGATCGGCGTGCCCAAGCGCGTGCTGGTGATCGACCTCCAAGAAGAGGAAGGCGAGGACGGGCAGCCGATCCGCAAGCCTTTGGTCTTCATCAACCCCGAATTGTCCGATCCCTCGCTGGACACGAACATCTATAATGAGGGCTGCCTGTCGGTGCCTGACCAATATGCCGAGGTCGAACGCCCCGCGACGACGCATGCGCGCTGGCTCGACGAGAATGGTGTCCGGCATGACGAGATCATCACCGGCATGCTCGCGACCTGCCTGCAGCACGAGATGGACCATCTCGAGGGCATTCTCTTCATCGACCACCTCTCGCGCCTCAAGCGCGAGATGGTGCTCAAGAAGCTGGAAAAGGCCCGCCGCCAGAAGAACGCGGCCTGATTGATGATGGGTGGATGCCGGAACTAGTCCGGCATGACGCTGGGCATCAATGCGAAACCGTCGAAAGCGCCTTGCGGCAATCGTCGGCGCATTCGCGGCACATTTCGGCGCAGCGCTTGCAGTGGTCGTGGTCGTATTTCGCGCATTCCGCCGCGCAGATCTCGCATATCTCGATGCAGGTGTGGAACATGGCGCGCAGCGCCTGATTGTCCTCGCCCGTCTGGCGCACCGCCATGCGCGACAGTGCGGTGCAGACGTCGGCGCAATCGAGGCACGTGCGGATGCACTGGCGCATGTCCATGTCCTCGCCCGAGCAGGCGTCGGCGCAGGACGTGCAGATGATCGCGCAATACATGGCATGTTTGGCGGCCTCGGCCATCGGCTCGTTGACATGGCCATGTGCCAAGGGATGGGCTGCGATCATCTTGCGGACGGACATAAAGCGCTCTCCCGATATGCTCTCTGACCCAACCCTGCGCCCGGCGCGACGTTCCGTCCAGCCGCCATTATTCAAGCGGCTTGAGCAGGGGCGCACTCTCCGTTAGGTTCGCTTTTCGTTCCGGGGAGTATGTATGAGCCTGACGTTGGTGATCGGTATCGCGGCTTTGCTCGCCGGGCTCGCCATCGGCTGGTTCGCGCGCGCGGGTTCGGCGGCGAAGGCAGAGGCGCAGGCCGCCGAGGTCGCCCCGCTGCGCGACCAGCTCAGCCAGGTCATTGCCGCGCGCGACGTGGCCTTGCGCGAACTCGCGGTCGAGCGCGCATCGACCAGTGAACGGATGCAGGCGTTCGAGGCACGTATGACCGAGTTGCGGGAGGCCAAGGAGGCGCTCTCCGCCCAATTCAGCGAGGTCGGGGCGAAATTGCTGGGTGAAGCGCAGAAGGCATTTCTGGAGCGGGCCGACCAGCGTTTCGCGCAGGCGAACGAGAAAGGCGAGGCGCAGCTGAAGGCGCTGCTGACGCCGGTCGAGACCACGCTCAAACGCTATGAAGAAGGCCTGGCCAAGGTCGAGAAGGAGCGCGTCGGCAGCTACGAAGCCTTGAAGGAAGCTGTCAGCAGCCTCACGCAAGGCAATGATATGGTTCGAAAAGAAACCGCACGCCTGACCAACGTGCTGCGCTCCAGCCCCAAACATCGCGGCCGCTGGGGCGAGGAGCAATTGCGCAATATTCTCGAATCCGCCGGTTTGGCCGAGAATGTCGATTTCGAGATGGAGGCGGCGGTCAATGACGGCGAGCGCCAGCTTCGCCCCGACTGCGTGATCAAGCTGCCCGGCGGGCGCTGCATCGTGATCGACGTCAAATGCCCGCTCACCGCGTTCGAGCAGGCGTTCGACGAGGAGGATGAAGCGCGGCGTGGCGAATTGCTGCTCGCGCATGCCAAGGCGATGCAGGCTTACGCGACCGATCTTGGCCGCAAATCCTATTGGCGCCAGTTCGATCTCTCGCCCGATTTCGTGATCATGTTCATTCCCGGCGAGCATTTCCTCTCCGCGGCCGCTGAGCGCGCGCCCGATCTGATCGAGCAATCTTTCCGCGGCGGGGTGATCATCGCCTCGACCATCAACATGCTCGCACTCGCCAAGGTGATGGCGGGCATGTGGCGGCAGGAGGGGCTGGCCAAACAGGCCGAGGAGGTCGGCAAGCTCGGCAAGGAGCTTTATTCGCGGCTGCAGACGATGGGCCGCCATGTCGAGCGGCTGGGGCGCAATCTCAACCAGGCCACCGGCGCCTATAATGATTTCGTCGGCAGCCTCGAAAGCCAGGTCCTGACCCAGGCCAAGCGCTTCGAGGCGCTGAGCGTGGAGACGGGGGGCAAGACGATCGAGCCGCTGCCGATGGTCGACACGGCGGTGCGCCCGCTGACCAAGCTCGCCGCGCCGGGCCTGCCCGAATTCCCCGAGGCGGCGGAGTAATTGGGGATTCGCGCGGGGAAATTGCCGCCGACGCCGCACCCTCTTGCGCGATGCCTGGGCGTGCTCGGCATTTTGTTCCTGACGCTCTCTGCGACAACTCCGGCATCGTCGGTGTTCGTCATCGTGCCGGGGATGCTGCAATCGGCTGGGACGGGCACGCTCTGGGCGTTCCTGCTCGCAGGCATGGTCTGCGTCGCGACCGCCTACGTCTATGCCGAATTGTCCTCGGCCTTTCCCGTGGCGGGCGGCGAATATGTCGCGGTCGCGCGCACCCTGGGGCCGCTGCCGGGCTTCATCATCCTCGGCATCAACGTGTTCAACAACATGATCTTCCCGCCCGTCGTGGGGCTGGGCGTGAGCGCAGTGCTGGGCACGGTCATTCCCGGCCTGCCGCAGATCCCGACCGCGATCGTGGTGGTGGTCGGTTCGACCCTGTGCGCATTGCTCAACATCCGCGTGAACGCGCTCGTCACCGGCGTCTTCCTCGCGGTCGAGGTGGCGGCTCTGGGCGTTTTGGTCGTGCTGAGCCTGGCCGAGCCGGCACGCTCGCTGCTGCCGATGCTCGCGCATCCGGTTGCGCTGGCGGGCACTATGCTCGTGCCGGCGTCGCACAGCGCGATCGGCCTCGCCACCACCGTCGCGATCTTCGCGCTCAACGGCTATGGCATGGCGGTCTATTTCGGCGAGGAGATGCACGACGCGCCCGCCAAGATCGCGCGCGTGATCCTGACCTCGTTCGGATTGTCATTGTGCCTCGAACTGGTTCCGGTGGTGACGGTCCTGATCGGCGCGCCCGACCTCAAAACGCTGTTTGGCGCGGATGATCCGTTCGGGCTGTTCGTGCGCGGGCGGGGTGGAACGCTGCTGTCGCAGATGGTGGCAGTGGGCGTGGTGATCGCGATCGTCAACGCCGCGATCGTGACCGTGCTCGCGTCGGCACGCTTCTTCTGGTGCACGGGGCGCGATCGCGTGTGGGGCTATCGCTTCGACGCGTTCATAGGCGCGATCCATCCCAAATGGCAAAGCCCCTGGGTCGCGACCTTGATCATCGGCCTGATCGGCGTCTTGTGCTGCTTCATCAGCCTCAAATTCCTGCTGATCCTGAATGGTGGCGGCCTGATCGTGACCTATGCCGCGATCAGCCTGGGCGCGCTCGCCGGACGGCGCAACGGCAGCACCGGTCACGCGATCTACAAGATGCCGCTTTTCCCGCTCGCGCCCGTCTTCGCATTGCTGGCGCTTGGCTATGTCGTCTTCGCCAACTGGCAGGACGTGGACGAGGGGCGGCCGGGCATGATCGCAACGGGCGCGCAGATTGTCCTGGCGGCAGGCTATTACTGGCTGGTGCTCAAGCGGCGTGGCGCTTGGGTGGTGCGGGATCCGGTCGCCTCCTAAAATCCTCGCCATCAAATGACGGCGAGGATTTTAGAGGTTCAGCAGCGCAGGATCGCCGCCCTGCGCGGTGATGTTCACCGACAAAGCCCGCTCGGTCGCGTAGCGCAGCAGCGAATGCGGGCCGCCGGCCTTGGGCCCAGTGCCCGACAGGCCCTCGCCGCCGAACGGCTGCACGCCCACCACCGCGCCGATGATCGAACGGTTGACGTAGACATTTCCCGCCGGAACCAGCGCGCGGACCTCCTGTGCGAAACGCTCGATCCGGCTGTGGACGCCGAGCGTGAGGCCATAACCGCGGTCCGCGAGCTTGCCCGCGACTTCCTCCAGCCTGGCCGGATCGTAACGATGGATGTGCAGGATCGGCCCGAACACCTCGCGCTCGAGGAAATCGGGCGTCGGCACTTCGGCGACGACCGGGCCGAAGAAGGTCCCCCTGGTCGTGCCCGGATCAAGCTGGCGGACGATTTTCGCCTCGTGCCTGAGCCGCTCGACATGCGCTTCCAGATTAGCGAGCGCCTCGGCGTCTATCACCGGGCCGATATCGGTGGCGGGATTGGCGGGATCGCCGATCACCAAAGTGTCGAGCGCGCCGCAGATGGTCGCGATCAGCTCGTCCGCCGAATCCTCAGGTACGAAGAGAATCCGTAAAGCGGAGCAGCGCTGTCCGGCCGAGCCGATCGCTGATTGCAAGACGTCGTCCACCACCTGTTCCCGCAGCGCGGTCGTGTCGACGAACATGCCGTTGAGTCCGCCCGTCTCTGCGATGAAGGGCAGGATCGGCCCTTCGCGATTGGCGAGCGCGCGGTTGATCGCGCGCGCGGTGTCGGTTCCGCCGGTGAAGGCGACGCCGTCAATCTCGGGATGCGCGACCAAAGCCGCGCCCACGGTCGCGCCGTCGCCGGGGAGCAAGGCGAGCAGATCGGGATCAAGCCCCGCGTTGTGGAACAGGCGAACCGCTTCGGCGGCGACGAAGGGCGTCTGCTCGGCGGGCTTGGCCAGCACCGCGTTGCCCGCCGCCAGCGCCGCCGCGATCTGGCCCGTGAAGATGGCGAGCGGGAAATTCCATGGGCTGATGCAGGCGAAGATACCGCGCCCGCGCAGTTCGAGCTGGTTGGTCTCGCCGACCGGTCCCTTGAGTGTCTCGGGTCCGGCAAACTGCTTCTCGGCCAGCACTGCATAATAACGGCAGAAATCCACCGCCTCGCGCACCTCGGCGACGCCGTCGTTGAGCGTCTTGCCGCCTTCGCGCGCGAGCAGTGCCACCAGTCGATCCATGTCGGCTTCCAGTGCATCACCCATCGCGCGCAGCACGCGGGCGCGGCCGATTCCGCCGAGCGCGTCCCACGCCGGCTGCGCCTTGGAGGCGCGGTCGGCGGCCCTGTCGATGTCGGCAGGTGTCGCCTCGGAAATGCCGCCGATCACGATGTCGCGATCGACCGGGCTGACCAGCGGCCTGGCGCCGCGCCCCTTCAAGAGCCGGCCGCCGACGATCGGGCCGGCAGAGAGCGCCTCGGCGGCAATGCCTCTGGTCGCGCGCTCGGCCCGATCGCGCGTCACGGCGATCGAATAGTCGCGACCCAGCGGATTCTTGCGCTGCGGCCCGTAAATATCCGCCGGCACCGGGATGCGCGGGTGCGGGAAGGGACGTGCCTCGACCGCCGCGATCGGATCCCGCACGACATCTTCGGCGGGAACGCGCTCGTTCAGCAGCGCATGGACGAAGCTCGTATTGGCGCCATTCTCGAGCAGGCGGCGCACCAGATAGGGCAGCAATTCCTCATGCCCGCCGACGGGGGCGTAAGCGCGCAGCACCGCATTGCCCGTGCCCGCCGCCTTGTAGAGCGCCTCGCCCATGCCGTGCAGCCGCTGATGCTCGATCCGGACATTCCTGCGCGCCGCCATCAGCCGCACCGCGGCCAGCGTATGCGCGTTGTGCGTCGCGAATTGCGGGTAGAGGGCAGGGGCGGCTGCGATCAGCGTATCGGCGCAGACGAGGTAAGAAAGGTCGGTGGCAGGCTTGGTCGTGAAGACCGGATAGCCCGGACGCCCCGCCACCTGCGCTTTCTTGATCTCGCTGTCCCAGTAGGCGCCCTTGACCAGGCGCACCATGATCCGCCTGCCGCTTTCTTCGGCCAGCCGCCGCAGCGCCTCGATCACCGCCAGACCACGCTTCTGATAGGCCTGAACCACGACGCCGAGCCCGGTCCAGCTTCCCAGCTGCGGCTCGTACGCCAGCCGCTCGATCAGCTTGAGCGACAGCACCAGGCGGTCGGCTTCCTCGGCATCGATCGCGAAATTGAGGTCGTGCTTAGCCGCGATCAGCGCGAGCCGCTTCAAGCGCGGATAGAGCTCGCTCCAGACGCGCTTTTCCTGCACCGCCTCGTAACGCGGGCACAAAGCGGAGAGCTTGACCGATACGCCATGCCCGTCCTCCGGCGTGGTGCTGCCCTGACGCGCGCGGCCGACCGTTTCGATCGCATTGGCGTAGATCGCCTCATACCGTTCGGCATCGGCGACGGTACGCGCGCCTTCGCCCAGCATGTCGAACGAACAGGTATAGCCTTCCTTCTTCGCGCGCTGCAGCGCCGCCTCGATCGTGCGGCCGAGCACGAATTGCTCGCCCATCATCTTGACAGCGGCCCCCACCGCCTGGCGGATGACGGGTTCGCCGACGCGTGCGGTCAGCCGCTTGAGCCAGCCGCCGACGTCGGTCTTCGCATCCTCGTCGACGTCGATCAATTTGCCCGTGAGCATCAACCCCCAGGTCGACGCATTCACGAACAAACTGTCCGACTGGCCGAGATGGCTGGCCCAATCGGCCGACCCGATCTTTTCCGCGATCAGCCGGTCGCGCGTCTCGGCATCGGGCGTGCGCAGCAGCGCTTCGGCGAGGCACATCAGCGCCAGACCCTCGCGCGTGCCGAGCGAGAATTGCTGGAGGAAGCTTTCGACTACGCCCTGCTTCTCGGCGGACGCGCGCGCGGCGCGCACCATCGCGGCGGCATCGCGTTCGACCGTCCGGCGCTCGTCAGGCGAGAGCGGCGCGCGCGCGAGCAAGGCGCTGCAGGCCTCCGCCTCGTCCTGATATTTGAGCCCGTCGATACGATCCCAGTCCAGTCGGTCCGCCATTTCAATCTCTCACCAAATATGCGGGTGGTATAGAGGCCGCTTGGCAGAATGTGCTTTTGTTTTGCCCGTCATTAGCGGAACATGATGACGGAAATCCGGATTCTAGCCGAAGGATGAATGGTGGATCAGATCGATCGCAAAATTCTCCGCGCGCTTCAGGAGGATGGCCGCATCACCAACAACGCATTGGCGCAGAAATGCGGCCTCTCGAGTGCGGCCTGTTTCGAACGCGTCAAAAGGCTGCGCGAGAATGAGGTGATCCTGGGCTACACCGCCTTGCTCAACCCGGCCAAGCTCGACCGCGAGCTGATGGTCTTTATCGAGGTGCTGCTCGACCGCACCACCGATGACGTCTTCGCTGCCTTCGCCGCGCATGTCCGCAAGCTGCCCGACGTGATCGAATGCCATATGGTGGCGGGCGGCTTCGACTATCTGCTCAAGGTCCGCGTGGCGGACATGGCCGCCTACCGCTCTTTCCTGGGCGATACTTTGGTGGCCTTGCCCGGCATCCGCGAGACCCGGACCTACGCCGTGCTGGAAGAGGTCAAGCTGACCAGCGCAATCCCGGTTTGAACGCGTAGAAAAATATCATATAGGATTTCCGAGAGACGGATCATCGCTCTTTCGGCGTTGAACCGATTCTATGTCCGATCGGTTCTCCGTCGATTTCGTATCCGAAAGGATCATGCGCGGGGTTGGTGTGTTGCACCTGCCGCGTGAAGCGTTTCACCTTCTTTCCAGCCCAGGGCAGATGCATGACTGATGAGATAGACGGCGCGGACCCAGTGCAGCGCTCGCCAAATGCGCGCCGAAACGCGCTGCTCGTCCTGATCGTTCTTATCGTGGTTGCGGGCCTCGCCTGGGCGATGACGCGCGGTAGCGGGTCGGTGCAAGGCCCAGGCGGACCGGGAGGCGGACGCGGCGGCGGCCGCGGGCGTGTCGCGGCGACAGTGGGAATCGCCAAGGTGACCGCGACGGACGTGCCGCAGTCGCTCTCGCAGATTGGCACGGTCCAACCGATCGTGACCGCGACGGTGCGGCCCCAGCTTTCGGGCAACGTCTTCACGATCAATTTCCGCGAAGGCCAGGTCGTCGCCAAGGGCCAGTTGCTCGCCCAGATCGACCCGAGGCCCTATCGCCTCGCGCTCGCGCAGGCCGAGGCCAATCTGACGCGCGACGAATCCCAACTCAACCTCGCTCGCGTCGACCTTCATCGCTATCAGGTGTTGCTGTCGCAGGATTCGATCGCGCGCCAGCAGGTCGACACGCAGGCCGCGACGGTCAAGCAGCAGGAAGGGATCGTCGCCGCGGATCGCGCCGCGATCGGTACCGCCAGGCTCAACCTCCATTACACCTCGATCACCGCGCCGGTGGCGGGGCGGATCGGCCTGCGCCAGGCGGATATCGGCAATTATGTGACCCCGGGCGACACGAACGGCATCGCGGTGATCACGCAGACCGACCCGATCGACGTCAGCTTTGCGGTGCCGCAGGGCAATCTGCCCGGCATCCTCGCGCGCCGCGCGACGGGTGCCGCCTTGCCCGTCACCGCGAGCGACCAGAGCGGGCAAAATGTAATCGCGCATGGCAACTTCCTGACCTTCGACAATCAGATCGACACCGCCACCGGCACGGTCAAAGCCAAAGCGCGCTTCCCCAATCCGCGCGACACGCTCTTCCCCAACCAGTTCGTCAACGTGACCTTGCTGGTCAATATGCTCAAGGATGCGCCGACCGTGCCCGTCACTGCGGTGCGCCACGGAACGCAGGGCGATTTCGTATTCGTGCTGCAGGGCGATCACACGGTGAAGATGCAGCCGGTCAAGCAGGGGCCTTCGACCGGCACCAATGTCGCGATCCTTTCAGGACTCACGATTGGCCAGACCGTGATCACGGAGGGTGCCGACAATCTCGAGGACGGCTCAAAGGTGGTGCTCCCCGGCGAGAAACCGCAATTCCAGCGGCCGAAGAGAGGCGGGCTCTTCTCGTGGCTATTCGGAGGGTCCGGCGGCGGCGAGGCAGAGTATAGTCGCGGCGGCGCCAATGGTGGCGACAATGCCGCCGGTCCTCCCGGCCAGGGTCAAGGCAATGGTGCCAACGGCAAAGGACAGGGAAGCCATAAAGGCGGCCATCGGCACCGGCAGGGCGGCGATAGCGGCCAGTGACGGAGGAATCGGCCAGCGGCACCAGCCTCGGCGCCGAGGATGAAGTGCTGGGTGCGGAAGGGGTCAACCCCTCGCGCCCCTTCATCATGCGCCCTGTGGCGACGACCTTGCTCATGCTGGCGATCCTGCTGGCGGGGATCGTCGCCTATCGTTTCCTCCCGCTCTCGGCCCTACCCGAGGTCGACTATCCCACGATCCAGGTGACGACGCTCTATCCGGGGGCCAGCCCGGACGTGATGGGCCTGACCGTGACCGCGCCGCTCGAACGCCAGTTCGGGCAGATGGCGGGGCTCGCGCGTATGTCGTCGACCTCGTCGGCGGGCGCGTCGGTGATCACGCTCCAGTTCAATCTCGACCTGACGCTCGACGTGGCCGAGCAGGAGGTGCAGGCGGCGATCAATGCGGCGAATACATTGCTGCCGTCGGATTTGCCCGCGCCGCCAATCTACGCCAAGGTCAATCCGGCCGATGCACCGATCCTGAGCCTGGGCGTGACCTCGCCCACGCGCACGCTCGCCGAGGTGCAGAACCTCGTCGATCAGCGCGTCGCCAACAAGATTTCGCAGATTTCGGGTGTCGGTCAGGTTTCGCTTTCGGGTGGTCAGCGGCCGGCGGTGCGGATCCAGGCCAATGTCCAGGCGCTGGCGACGCGCAACCTCTCGCTCGACCAGCTCCGCAGCGCGATCGCCGCCGCGAATGTCAACGGCGCCAAGGGCAGTTTCGACGGGCCGACGCGCAGTTGGTCGATCGACGCCAACGACCAGCTTGCCACCGCCGAGGATTATAGGAACCTGATTGTCGCCTATCGCGACAATGCGCCGGTACGCCTGTTCGACGTCGCCAATGTGGTCGATTCATCCGAAAACACGCGAATCGGCGCGTGGATGAACCGCACGTCGGCGATCGTGGTCGACGTGCGGCGCCAGCCCGGCGCCAACGTGATCGGCACGGTCGATATGGTCAAGGCAGCGCTGCCAGGTCTCGAAGCAGCGCTCCCCGCCGACGTCCACGTCACGCTCCTGACCGACCGCACGACCGGCATCCGCGCCTCGGTTCATGATGTGCAGGTCGAACTGGTTTTCGCTATATTGCTGGTCACGCTCGCCATCTTCCTGTTCCTCGGCTCCTGGCAGGCAACCTTGATCGCGAGCTTGGCCGTGCCGCTCTCGATCGTCGGCACCTTCGCCGTAATGCACCTGATGGGGTTCAGCCTGAACAATCTGACGCTGATGGCGCTCACCATCGCCTCGGGCTTCGTGGTCGACGACGCGATCGTGGTGACCGAGAATATCGCGCGCCACCTGGAGGAAGGGAAGAAGCCATTGGCGGCCGCGCTCCAGGGGAGCCGCGAGATCGGTTTCACGATCATTTCGCTCACCGTCAGCCTGATCGCGGTGCTGATCCCGCTGCTGTTCATGGGCGATGTGGTCGGCCGCCTGTTCCGCGAATTCGCGGTCACGCTCGCGGTCACGATCCTGATCTCGGCAGTGGTCGCGCTGACGTTGGTGCCGATGCTGTCGGCGCGCTGGCTCAAGGCCGAGCACGATATGCGGAGCTTCCAGCTCTCCGAATGGACGATGCAAAAGTTCGACCGGCTTTCGCACCGTTACAGCCGCGCGCTCGATTGGGTGCTGGTGCGGCAGAAACTGACGCTGCTGGTTTTCTCGGGGTCGCTTCTGCTGACCGCCCTGCTGTTCGTGCTGATCCCCAAGGGCCTTTTCCCCGAGCAGGATACCGGCCAGCTCCAGGCCGTGGTGGTGACGGGGCAGGGCGTCTCTTTCCAGCGCATGTCGGCCCTCCAGGGCAAACTCGCCGACGCGATCCTCGACGATCCTGACGTCGCGAGCCTGAGCTCCAATGTCGGCGTCGATGGACAGAATCCCGCGATGAACCAGGGCCGGATGCTCATCAACCTGAAGAGCAAGGGCGATCGTATCGGCAATCAGCCCGCGCTCATTCGTCGTCTTCAGCAGCGCGCGCAAGATATTGCGGGCGTTACGCTTTATGTTCGGCCGGTCCAGGATCTGACGATCGACGCCGAAGGCGGGCCTACTGCCTATCGCTTTGCTCTCCAGGGCGCAGACCAGGACGAGATCAACCTATGGACGCGCAAGCTGATGGACGAGCTCAAGGGCGTCCATCAGGTCCGCAACATCGTCTCCGATATGCAGAATCAGGGGCGCGCGGTGACCGTGAAGGTCAATCGCGACGTCGCCGCGCGCCTCGGCATCAGCACCGCCGCGATCGACAGTACGCTCTACAATGCATTCGGCCAGCGCATCATCTCGACCATCTTCACCCAGACCACGCAATATCGCGTGATCCTGGAAAGCCAGCCAGGGATGCTGACCGATCCGCAGGCGCTGAATCGGCTCTACGTCCAGACCTCGTCGGGCACCTCGGTTCCGCTCTCGACCGTCGCGAGCTTCGTCGAGGGCGAGGCGCCGTTGCAGGTGACGCGCGTCGCGCAATTCCCGGCGAGCACGATCGGCTTCGATCTCGCGCCCAACACCTCGCTCGGCGGGGCGGTCAGCGCGATCCAGCGCGCCGAAAAGCGGATCGGCGTGCCGACGGGCATCACCACCACCTTCCTGGGCGCGGCCAATGCCTTCCGGGCCAGCCTGTCCAACGAGGTGTGGCTGATCCTGGCGGCGATCATCGTCGTCTATATCGTGCTGGGCGTGCTCTACGAGAGCTTCATCCATCCCGTGACGATCCTTTCGACATTGCCGTCGGCGGGCGTGGGCGCGCTGCTCGCTTTGTGGCTGACGGGTAACGATCTGGGCGTGATCGGCATCATCGGCATCGTGCTGCTGATCGGCATCGTGAAGAAGAACGCGATCATGATGATCGATTTCGCGATCGACGCCCAGCGGACCGAGGGCTTGGATGCCGAGAGCGCGATCCGCCAGGCGGCGCATCTGCGCTTCCGTCCGATCATGATGACGACCTTCGCGGCCTTGTTCGCGGCTTTGCCGCTGATCTTCGGCAGTGGCATGGGCGCGGAGCTGCGCCGTCCGCTTGGCCTCGCGATCGCGGGCGGGCTGATCCTCAGCCAGGCGCTGACGCTGTTCACCACACCGGTAATCTTCCTCACCTTCGAACGCCTGTCTGCGCGCATGCGCCGCAAGCGCGAGCGCGAGCCGCTGCTGCCGCTGGAGCAGACGACATGATGGGCTCGCAAAAGATCCTCCCTTGCAGGAGAGGATTTAAATGAACCTCTCGGCCCCCTTCATCCGAAGGCCGATCGGCACGTTGCTGTTGACCGTCGGCGTGATGCTGGCGGGGATTGCCGCCTTCTTCGTGATGCCGGTCGCGCCGCTACCGCAGGTCGATTTCCCGACCGTAAGCGTCTCTGCCAGTCTCCCAGGCGCGAGCCCGACGACGATGGCGACCAGCGTCGCCTCGCCGCTCGAGCGGCGCATGGCGACGATCGCGGGCGTGACCGAGCTGACCTCGCAATCGGGGATCGGATCGACCCGCATCACCGCGCAGTTCGACCTGTCGCGCAACATCGACGGTGCCGCGCGCGACGTGCAGGCGGCGATCAACGCCGCGCGCGCGGACCTGCCTGCGACGCTCAAGAGCAATCCGACCTATCGCAAGATCAATCCGGCCGATGCGCCGATCATGATCATCGCGCTCACCAGCAAGACGCGCACGCCCGCCGACATCTACAATGCCGTGTCCAACGTCGTCGCGCAGAAGCTGCTCCAGGTGCAGGGCGTGGGCGACGTCGAGCTCGGCGGCGCGGCGCTGCCCGCAGTGCGGATCGACCTCAATCCGCTCGCGCTCGCGCGCTATGGCATCCCGCTGGAGGACGTGCGTACCGCGATTGCGGCGACCAACGCCAATCGCCCGCGCGGCGTGGTCGAGAATGGCGCGACCGCCTGGCAGATTTACGGCGATGTCCCTGGCCTGAAGGCCGCCGATTATTCCAGCCTGGTGATCGCGTGGCGCAACGGGATCGCGGTACGCCTGTCGGACATCGCCAACGTCTATGACGGCCCCGAGGACATCCGCACGATGGGCCTGTTCAACGGCCAGCGCGCGGTGATGGTGATCATCAGCCGCCAGCCCGGCGCGAACATCATCCAGACCGTGGATTCGGTGAAGGCGCAATTGCCGATTATCGAGGCGGCGATCCCGAGTGACATCAAGGTCTCGGTCGCGTCCGACCGCACCACCACGATCCGCGCCTCGCTGCACGAGGTTGAGATCACGCTGGTGATCGCGACGATCCTGGTGGTGATTGTGGTATCGATTTTCCTGCGCTCGCTGCGCGCAACGATCGTGCCCGCCGTGGCGGTGGTGACCTCGCTGCTCGGCACGCTTGGGATCATGTATCTGCTCGGGTTCAGTCTCAACAATCTGTCGCTGATGGCGCTGACGGTCGCGACGGGGTTCGTGGTCGATGACGCGATCGTGGTGCTCGAGAATATCTCGCGGCATGTCGAACAGGGGATGAAGCCGCTTCAGGCGGCGCTGCGCGGCGCGCGCGAAGTCGGGTTCACCGTATTGTCCATCTCGATCAGCCTGGTCGCGGTGTTCATCCCGCTCTTGTTCATGGCGGGGATCATTGGCCGCTTGTTCCGCGAATTCGCGATCACGATGACGGTCGCGGTGCTAATCAGCCTGGTCGTCTCGCTCACCACCACGCCAATGATAGCTGCGCGGCTGCTCAAGGAGCGCGACGAGGTGAGGGAGAACCGTTTCTCGCGCCTGGCCGAGCGCATGTTCGACCGATTGCACAAGCGGTACGAGAAGAGCCTCGACTGGGCGCTCGCCAATCGCGGCGCGACGCTCCTGCTGCTGGCGGGCGCGGTCGCGCTCAACATCTTTCTGCTGATCAACGTCCAGAAAGGCTTCTTCCCGGAGCAGGATACGGGCTCGCTCCAGGGCGGGCTGCGCGCAGACCAGAGCATCTCCTTCCAGGACATGCAGACCAAGCTCAGTCAGATCGTGCGGATCATCAAGCGGGATCCCGCGATCGAGAATGTGGTCGCCTTCACCGGCGGCAGCCGCGCGGGTGGCGGGTTCATGTTCGCGACGCTCAAGCCCAAGAGCCAGCGCGACGACGCGCGCACCGTGATCAACCGGCTGCGTCCCAAATTGTCGCGGATCACGGGCGTGGCGACCTTCCTGAGCCCGGTGCAGGACATGCGCGTCGGCGGGCGCGGCGGCAATTCGTCCTATCAATATACGTTGCAGGCCGACGATCCGGCGCTGCTCGCCCGGATCGCGCCCGAGCTCGCCACCGCGCTCAAGAAATATCCCGAGCTGACCGACATCGACGTGGACGAGGCGGAAGGTGCGGCGGAGGTCTATGTGGATGTCGACCGCGACGCCGCGACACGGCTGGGAATCACGCCGCAGACGATCGACAACACGCTCTACGACGCCTTCGGCCAGCGCCAGGTGGCGACCATCTATAGCGGTCTCAACCAATATCATGTCGTGATGGGGGTCGCGCCGCAATATACCGGATCGCCAGACTCGCTGCGCGGCGTCTATGTTCCGGCGGGCCAGGCCAACAGCAGCGGCGGCTCGACCGTGAACAATGCCGGCGCGGCGGTCACCAGCACCACCTCGACCGGCTTGCCATCCGCCTCGGGCACCACCGGCGCCGCCGGCAGCGCGACGACGATCGGCACCAGCGCCGGCGTGAGCGGATCGACGCCGGTATCGAGCACGGGGCAGGGCCGGGATGCCGCCACCGGCGCCGCGGTCAACATAGCCGCCAGCCAGATGACGCCTTTGTCCAGCATCGCCAGCTGGTCGACGCGGTCGACCGCGGCGCAGGTCAATCACCAGGATGCCGCGCCTTCGGCGACGATCAGCTTCGCCACGGGCAATGGCTATGCCTTGAGCGACGCGATCCAGCGTATCCGGCAGACGATGGCCGACATGCATCTGCCGACGCAGGTCCATGGCGCCGCCGCCGGCACCGCGCAGGTGTTCCAGCAATCCACCCAGTCGAACCCGGTGCTGATCATCGCCGCGATCGTCGTGATCTACATCGTGCTGGGCATCCTCTATGAAAGCGCGATCCATCCACTCACCGTGCTTTCGACCTTGCCTTCGGCGGGGGTGGGCGCGGTGATCGCGTTGATGATCACCGGATCGGAGTTCGACCTGATCGGCCTGATCGGACTCATCCTGCTGATCGGGATCGTCAAGAAGAACGCCATCCTGATCATCGACTTCGCGCTCGATGCCGAACGCTCGCGCGGCCTGTCGGCACTGGCCGCGATCCGCGAGGCGAGCCTGCTCCGCTTCCGCCCGATCCTGATGACGACGATGGCGGCGGCGTTCGGTGCGCTGCCGCTCGCGATCGGCTTCGGCGAGGGGGCGGAACTCAGGCGCCCGCTCGGCATCGCGATCATCGGCGGCCTGATCGCCAGCCAGTTCCTCACCCTCCTGACGACGCCGGTCGTCTATCTCGCGCTCGATCGTTTCCGCCGCCGCTCGCCGCACGAACGCATGCTGGCGCGCCACGATGAGGCCCAGGGAATCCAGCCCGCATGACCAAATTCCGCTCCTTCGCCTCCGCGACCCTGATCCTGGCGCTCGCCGGGTGCAGCTTCGCGCCGCCTTACCAGCGCCCGGGAACGGCCACGCCCGTCGCGTTCAAGGAGGCTCCCGGCTGGGCCGCGGCAGCGCCCGCCGACGCGATCGCCAAAGGCCAATGGTGGCTGTTGTTCAACGATGCGGTCCTGAACGATCTCGAGAGCCGGGTCTCGGTCAACAACCAGAATGTCGCGGCCGCGGCCGCGGCCTATGAGCAGGCGCGCGCCTCCGTCCGCGAAGCGCGCGCGTCGCTTTTCCCGACGATCGATCTCAACGCGGGTGCGACCCGGGCGGGATCGTTCGGCAAAGGCCAGACCACGATCATCGGCGGCAATACGGTCTCCACGGGAAGCGGTGGCAGCCGCCGTTATTCGCTGACGCTCGGCGCGACCTGGGAACCCGACCTGTGGGGCCGGATCCGCAATACGGTGAGCCAGCAGAAGGCGCAGGCACAAGCGAGCCAGGCCGATCTCGCCAATGCGACATTGTCGGCGCAGGGCGAGCTGGCGGCGGATTATCTGCAATTGCGCGGGATCGAACATCAGAAAGCAATCCTCGACGCGACCGTGACGGCCTATGCCAGGGCGCTGCAGATCACGACCAACCGCTATGCGCAGGGGGTGGTCGCCAGGGTCGACGTGCTCCAGGCGCAGACCCAATTGGATAGCGCGCGCGCCAATGCCGCCGATCTCGAACGCCAGCGCGCGACCTTCGAACATGCCATTGCGGTACTGGTTGGGGAAAACCCCTCCACCTTCGCCCTGGCGCCGGCGCCATGGTCGCCGACCGTGCCCGACGTGCCCGGCATCCTGCCCTCGGCCTTGCTCGAGCGGCGACCCGATGTGGCCGCGGCGGAGCGGCGCGTGGCGGCCGCCAATGCCAATATCGGTATCCAACGATCCGCATTCTTCCCCACGATCGGGCTGAGCGGCGACGTCGGCACGCAAGCGAGCCGCCTAGGTTCGCTGTTCACCGCGGCGAGCAGCCTGTGGTCGCTGGGTATGACGGCGGCGGAGACCTTGCTCGATTTCGGCGCGCGATCGGCGCGCGTGGCGGAGGCGCGGGCGGCCTATGATCAGGCGGTCGCGCAATATCGCCAGACGGTGCTGACCGCCTTCCAGCAGACCGAGGACGAACTCGCCGCCGCGCGCATCCTGACCTATGTCGCCGAGCAACGCAGCAATGCCGCGGCCTCGGCCAACCGGGTCGAAGCGCTGACCCAGAACCAATATGTCGCGGGCCAGATCGCCTATTCGGACGTGATCACCGCGCAGACGACCGCGCTCTCCGCACGCCAGACCGAGGCCGCGGCGATCGTCGACCGGCAATTGGCGGCCGCCAGCCTGATCCAGGCGATCGGCGGGGCCTGGGCGCCTGTCCCGGCGGAGGCGCAATTACCGCCGCGACGCTAACTGGCGGCTCTTCACCGCCAGCAAAGCGCGATCGAGCACCGGGTCGCGGCCCGCCCGGCGATCGGCCAATGTGGGCTTGATTGGGATGCGCGGCTCCAGCCCCACGCCTTCGAGCCTTTTGCCTCCCGGCGTGCGGATATCGAACTCGGCGACCGAAAGCTGGCCGCCGTCGGGAAGCCGATATTCGGACGCGCCGGTGAGCGCGCCCGCGGTGCGTTCCCCAATCGTGATGCCGCGCCCGCTTTCGTCGATCAAAGCCGCCAACGCCTCCGCGCCGCTCGCGCTGGTGGGGCCGACGAGCAGCGCGAGCGGTCCGGAATAAGCCCGGCTGCCGGTGCCGTGCAGCGTCTGGATATTTTCCTTGCGTTCGATCCGTCGCACCAACGGCCGGTCCTGGGCGAAGAAAAGGCCCGCGACCTTGGCGATCACATCCGCGTCGCCGCCGTCATTGTCGCGCAGGTCGAGGATCACCGCCGAGGGTGGCGAACCATCCTCCAGCGCCCGTGCGAGCCATTTGTCGTCGCCCCGGTCGAAACCGTCCAGCGCGACCAGCAGCACATCGCCCGCGAGCCGAACCGCGCGCCGCACCGGCTCAGGGTCCTGCATAGCTGCGGTCAGGTGGAGCAGGTGATCGGCGCCGTTCTCGTCGGAAAAGTCGACGATCGCCACTTCGTCCTGGATCGGCTGATAATCGATATCGATTGGCTTGCCGTTGACCGCCTTCACCTCCCAGCCGATCTCGACGCCGCTCTTGGCCGCAGACGAGCCCGAAGCGACGTGCGTCACCAGCCAGCGTCCGTCATCGTCAGGCATCATGGTGAAGCCGAACCCCTGCGCCGCCCGCCCGGCATCGCGTGCCTTGCCGATCGCGATCTGTACCGGATCGATCGCATAGACATGGCTGTCTCCGAGCGACGCGAGCATCTCGCCCAGCACAGTGTAGAAAGCCGGGCGATCGGACGCTTTGAGTGCGATCGGGCGGAAATGATCGCGCGCATCGACCCAGGGTTCGCCAGTCTTGGCGCGGTCCCAATAATGCCGGGCGACCAGATTCCAGGCACGATCGAACACGCGCGCCTCAAGATCGGGAGTGTAGGCCGGGACTGCCGCCTTGAGCGGCGCCGCGACCAACGCGAGCGAAGCGATCAGCTTCTTCATGGACCCTCGAACGCGCAACGCAGCGTCAGGCTGCGTGGAACCGCAGTGTAGACGATCTCCGCGCAGTGCGAGAGTCGGTCCGCGCCGATCTCCACGGCCGGCCAGGCGGTCTGGCGCGCAAGGTGATGCGCGATCACGAACTCGCCCGCGCGCACCGGGTCGGCGGGCAATTGCGCGTCGCCGCCGAAATCCGACAGCCGGACCATCACTTGGTCCAATGGGAAACCGGCCAGCCGGCCGGGCCGCGCAAATGCCATGGGCCGGGCCGGGCGGGTGATGCCGAAGACCAAGCCGACGCGGCGTTCGGGCCCGCTCCAATGTCCGCCCCACAACCGGGCGAGCGTGGCGCCCGCCGCCGCGGTGGCGATCGTCTCGGGAGAGCCCAGCGCGAAACGCAGCCGGACATTGCCCGCGTCGCTCGCGGCCGAAAGCCCCGTTGTCTCGTTCGCCTCGAGCGGCAGGGTTCGGCCAGCCGTGGGAGCAGGGGCCGATGCGTTGCGCCAGCGCACGGTCGCGAACGTCAGCAGGTCCGGCCCGATCACGCCATCGGCATCCCGGCAGCAATCGCGGCCATGCTGCGCGACTTCGGCGGGAATGGTCCGCCCGCCGATGCGCAAGACCACGCCCGCGACATGACTGGCCAGGCGCGTGCGCCCGACGTCCAGCGGCTCGCTTTGATCCCATTGGACCGGCAGCCGCGCGGCGGCCGCGGGATTGAGCTCGATATCGTCTTGCCGGTCGAGATCGACGCGCAGGCGCATCGGCACCTTCTGGATCTCGACCGCGATCACCGGATCGGCGGCGTCGAGCACAAGGTCGCCCGAAGGTGCTTGCGGCTTGTGCGCACCGATCAGTGACAATGCGGGCAAGATCAGCAATGTGCGACTGTACGCGGACCTCCGCGCTGGTCTAGGCTGGCCGTCACGCCAGCCGGGGAGCCGCATGCCCGACACCGATCTCGACGCCTTCATCACCGGCCTGCCCAAGGCCGAACTGCATCTCCATATCGAGGGCAGCCTCGAGCCTGAGCAGATGTTGGCCTTCGCGCGCCGCAATCGCATCGACATTCCCTTTGCCTCGGTCGAGGATTTGCGGGCCGCCTACAATTTTACCCGGCTCCAGGACTTCCTCGACATCTACTATCAAGGTGCCGACGTGCTCCGCACCGAAGAAGATTTTCACGATCTCGCGCTCGCTTATTTCGAACGCGCGCGCTCCGACGGTGTGGTTCATGCCGAGATTTTCTTCGATCCGCAGACGCATACCGGTCGCGGCCTGCCCTTTGGGGTGGCGGCTGAGGGGCTGCTCGCGGGCATGAAGACGGCTAAGGAACGATTTGGCATCACGTCGAAGCTGATCCTGTGTTTCCTGCGCCACCTCGACGAATCGGCCGCTTTCGCGACATTGCAGGCGGCCGAGCCGTGGCTCGATCGGATCGCGGGCGTGGGTCTCGACAGTTCGGAGGTCGGTCATCCGCCCGAGAAATTCGCACGCGTCTTCGATGCGGCGGGCGCGGAGGGACTGAAGCGCGTCGCGCATGCAGGCGAGGAGGGGCCGCCCGATTATGTGCGCGAGGCGCTCGATCTGCTCCATATCGACCGGCTCGATCATGGCAATCGTGCGCTGGAGGCGCCGGACCTGGTCACGCGGCTGGCGCGGGAAGGCATGACGTTGACCGTCTGCCCCTTGTCGAACCTCAAATTATGCGTGGTGCGGGACATGGCCGCGCATCCCATTCCGAAAATGCTGGAGCTTGGCTTGCGCGCGACGATCAATTCGGACGATCCGTCCTATTTCGGCGGCTATGTCGCGGACAATTACCGCGCCATAGCGCCGTTCGTGACCAAAGCGGATCTGGTCATTCTCGCGCGCAACAGCTTCCTCGGCTCGTTTCTGCCAGACACCGACGTAACCCGCCATCTCCAGGCGATCGAGACCTTTGCCGCATGACACCCGATCTTGCCTTCATCGCCTATCCCGAATTCGTCGCCGACGTGCAGGCGGTTTCCGCCGCGCTCGAAGCGGAGGGGTGGATACCCGATCATATCGTCGGAATCGGCCGTGGCGGCCTCGTTCCTGCGGTCTATCTTTCGCACCGCACCGGCATTTCGCTGCTTTCGGTCGACTACAGCTCGAGCGTGCCAAGTTTCGCGGGCGAGCTGATGGAGAAGCTGGCGGTTGCGACCCGCGAAGGCAGGAAGATCCTGCTGGTCGACGACATCAACGACAGCGGCGGCACGATCGAGGCGTTGCGGAAGTCACTGATCGATCATGGCGCGGTCGGCACATGCGTGCGCGTCGCGGTGCTGATCGACAATCAGCGCTCGCGCGCGAAGGTGGATTATCGTTCGCGCACGATCGACCGTTTGATCGACAAGAGATGGTTCGTCTTTCCGTGGGAAGCGATGGCGGAACGGCGGACTTTGCTCGAAGAGGCGGAGGCGGTTCCCGAACGCCTTGCTTGAGACCGGACCGATCCGCGCTCGCATTCGTTTTCCTCACGCCATTGCGGCCATCTGGCCGGAAAGGAGTGCGTTATGCGAACATTGGCTCTCCTCAGCGTCGCCGCGCTCGCCATGCCTGCTGCGGCGCAGGTCTCGGGCGGCGCCACCGGCGGTACGGTAAGCGCCCCGACCGCGGCACCCGCGACCACGGGTACCCCGCCCGCCGCGACTGGCACGACCGGCACCACCGTCGGCGGGACCGCCACCGGCACGGCGACGGGAACGCCTACGACCGGAACGAGCGTAGGCGCCACTGGCTCCAGCACGACTTCCGACCTGTCGGGATCGGCCGGCGCCTCAGCCACGGCGAAGGCCAAGGCGAAGAAGGGCAAGAAGCCGGGCATGGATGCCGGCTCGACCGCAGGAACGAACGCGTCCGGCAACACAAGCGACCTGACCAGCACGCAGACCCCGCACTGATCCTCGTACGATGTTCCCTTGCTGTTCCTTGCGCGTTAGAAAGCGCGCATGGAGGAATCGCAACCGCGCAAGATCATCCATATCGACATGGATGCTTTCTATGCCTCGGTGGAACAGCGCGACAATCCGGAACTGCGCGGCCAACCGGTCGCCGTCGGGGGCGCGCGCGAGCGCGGCGTGGTCGCGGCGGCAAGCTATGAGGCGCGCAAATATGGCGTGCGCTCGGCAATGCCGTCGGTCACGGCGCGGCGGCGTTGCCCCGATCTAATCTTCGTCAAGCCGCGCTTCGACATCTATTCGGCAGTCAGTCGGCAAATCCGCGCGATCTTCGCCGATTACACCGATCTGATCGAACCGCTCTCGCTCGACGAGGCCTATCTCGATGTCAGCGGAGTGGACTCCGCGCGCGCGGTCGCCGAGCAGATACGCGCGCGGATCAAGGTCGAGCTTGGCCTCACCGCCTCGGCAGGGGTTTCCTACAACAAGTTCATCGCCAAGCTGGCATCGGACCAGAACAAGCCCGACGGCCTGTGCGTGATCACCCCCACCAACGGCCCGCGTTTCGTCGAGGGCCTGCCCGTGTCGCGCTTCCACGGGGTGGGGCCCAAGACCGCCGAACGCATGAAGGCGCTGGGAATAGAGACGGGCGCGGATCTGAAGGCGCAGAGCATCCAATTCCTCAAGGCGCATTTCGGCAGCTTTGCCGACTATCTGTTCGGTGCGGCACGCGGAATGGACGACCGGCCCGTGCGCGCCAATCGCATCCTCAAGTCGGTCGGTGCGGAGCGGACTTTCTTCACGGATATGACCGATCCCAAGGTGTTAGCGGAATCGCTTGAGAATGTATTGGAGGCTCTGATGGTGCGGCTCGAACGCTCGGGCGCCTCGGGCCGCACCGTCACGCTCAAGGTCAAGTTCGCCGATTTCCGCACGATCACGCGTGCGCGCAGCTTCGCCGCCCCCGTCAATGATCGCGCGTCTATCGGTGCCGCGGGGCAGGCGCTGCTGGCCGCGCTCTGCCCGGTGCCGCTCGGCGTGCGGCTGCTCGGCCTTACGCTTTCGGCGCTGGTCGAGGATGAGGAAAATGGGGGGCAGCTGCGCTTCGATCAGCTCGGCCTGTCGCTATGAGGCGCGTTTGCAGCATCGCCCCTCGTCACTTCTTTTGCCGGGGCAATTCATAAGCCGCTGCCGCCGACGCATCGTCGTTGATCGCCGGCATGCCTTCCCAGCCACCGCCCAGCGCCTTGTACAGTGATACGAGATCGCGCCGCAGCTGCGCGTCGCTCTGCGCGAGCTGGTCCCGGTCCTGGAGCACCGATTGCTGCGCATCGAGGACGGCTGTCAGGTCGACCAGCCCTGTCCTATAGCGCGCGTTGACCGCGGCCAGCCCGCGCTCGGCATCGGCGACGCCGCCGCGCAACTGGGCGTTGCGCTGCCGTTCGGCGCGAATCCGGACGAGCGCATCCTCGACATCCTTGAACGCCTCCAGGACGGTCTGCTGATAATCGAAATAGGCCTCATCCGCGGCGGCCTTGCGTTGCGCGACGACGCCCCTGCGGTGGCCGAAATCGAGGATAGGGAAGGTGGCCTTGGCGGCGCCCATCGCCTGGATACTGTCCCCGCTGAACAGAGTGGCGAGCGAGGTCGAGATCAGATCCGCCACCCCGGTCAGGCTGATCCTGGGATAGAGATCGGCGGTCGCGACGCCGATATCGGCGGTCGCGGCAGCAAGGTTGCGTTCGGCGGCGCGGATGTCGGGGCGGCGGCGGAGCAGGTCCGACGGCAGGCCGGGCGGCACCATCGGCGGTGTCGGGAGCGCCGCGCCCGGCCGCGACAGCTCGAGGATCAGCGAGTCCGGCGTCCTCGCGAGCAGCACGGCGATCGCGTGCATCTCGCTCTTGCCCTCGGCCACGATCGGCTCGATCGAAGCCTGCGCCACGGCAAGCTGCGCGCGCTGGCGGATCGTGTCGCCTTCGGGGACGAGCCCGACCATGGTGGATTTCTCGGCGATGCCAAGGTTGCGCGCCTGGCGGTCGACCTCGGCGCGCGTCAGCGCCTCGCGCGCCTGGGCGAGGCGGACTTGGAAATAATCGTCGACGAGCTCCGCGACGAGGCTCACCTGCGCATCGCGGCCGTTCCACACTGCCGCTTCGGTGCGCGCGCGTGCGCTTTGGATCCCGCGCCGCGCGCCGCCGAAAATATCGAGTTCCCAGCTGGCGTCGAACCCGGCCGAATAGGTCGTGATGAAACCGCCGGGCAGCGCGATCCCGCCTCCTCCCGCCTGGCCCCCGCTCGCACCGCCGCCAAAGGCGCTCGCGAGCGAGGAGAGACCTGCATTCTTGCTGAACCGCTGGCTCTGCACCTGGCCGTCGGCATTGGCGGACGGCAAGAGCGCCGCGCGCGCGATCCTTTCCTGCGCGCGGGCCGCCGCGATGCGCGCCGCGGCGGTCTTCACGTCGAGGTTGGAAGCGAGTGCATCGTCGACCAGCCGGTCGAGCTCCGGATCCTGATAGACGCGCCACCAGCCGTCGATCCTCCCGCCGGGCAGCGTCGCCTGATCGGGCACGGCTTCCCCATAATGCGCCGGCGTCACAGTCTCGGGCGGGCGGTAATTGGGGCCGACCATGCAGCCACCGAGCGCGAGCGCGAGCAAAGGCGCGGCGATCCTCATGCGCCATGCCCCGCGCTCTTCCCCTGTCGCACGAAAAAGGCGAGCGGAATGAGGATCAGCACGACGATCATGAAGGTGTGGAATACGTCGATATAAGAGAGCGCGGTCGCCTGGCGCTGCACCTGCTGATACAGCACGCCCAATTGCGCCTCGCTCTCGGTCGCCGCGCCGCCAAGCGCGCGGCCGATCGCGGCAAGGCCTTCGGTATAATTGGGGTTGAGCGGATTGAGCTGCTCGACGATCCGGTCCTGATGCGCTTGCCCGCGCTCGATCAGCATCGCCTGCGCGATCGCGATCCCGAGCGTGCCTCCCAGATTGCGCGCGACGTTGAGCAGGGCGGAAGCCTGGTTGGTCTGGTCTGGCGGAAGGCCGACATAGGCCGCGGTGTTGATCGGTATGAACAGGAAGGGCAGGCCCGCCGCCGAGATGAGTCGCGCCAGCGAGGCGTCGCCATAAGCGATGTCGCTGCTCCACCCGGACATCAGGTAAAGCGCGAACACCTGCATCAGCAAAGCGGGAATCAGCTGCGCGCGCGTGTCGATCCGCCCTGTCAGCAGGCCGGTCAGCGGCATCGCGAGCAGCGTGGCAAGGCCGCCCGTCGTCAGCGCCAGGCCGGCATTGGTCGCGTTATAGCCCATCACCTGTTGCAGGAATTGCGGGATGAGCACGGTCGTGCCGAACAGGACGAAGCCCGTGGTCACCATGAACAGCCAAGTGATCGCGAAATTGCGATTGCGCATCAGCCTCAGGTTCACGACGGGGTCGCGGTGCGCGAACTCCCACACGACCAGCAATATCAGCGACACTCCTGACATGATCGCCGCGAACGTGATGAAGCCGCTGGCGAACCAGTCGTCGCGCTCGCCGCGATCGAGCGTCAGTTCGAGGAAGCCGAGCCCCAGCGCCACCAGCGCGAAACCGACATAATCGACCCTGAATCCGCGCTTCAGCTTCTCTGCGCGCTCTTTCTTGAGTGCTTCCGGCTCGCACAGGAAGCTATGGACCAGGATGAGCGAAACTATGCCGACCGGCACGTTGATCAGGAAAATCCAGTGCCAGCCGACATTGTCGGTGATCCAGCCGCCCAATGTCGGCCCCAATATCGGCCCGACCACCACCACCACGCCATAAGCCGCGAAGGCCTGGCCGCGTTTCTCGGGCGGAAAGGTATCGGCAAGGATCGACTGTTCCGATGGCGCGAGCCCGCCGCCGCCGACGCCCTGGAAAACGCGCGCCGCGATCAGGAAGCCTAGGCTCGGCGCCATTCCACACAGAAAGGACGAGAAGGCGAATAGTCCGACCGAGATCATGTAATAACGCTTCCGGCCGATCATGTCGGCCAGCCAGCCGGAGAGCGGAATGATGACCGCGTTGGACACCAGGTAGGACGTCAGCACCCAAGCCGCTTCGTCCTGCGTGGCGGAGAGCCCGCCCGCGATATGGCTGAGCGACACGTTGGCGATCGACGTGTCGAGCACCTCCATGAAGGTCGCCATCGAGATGATCGCGACGATCAGCCACGGATTGTGCTTGCCGGCGGCCGAGCGCGCGTCGGACCAGCCCTTCGGCTGGGAGGCCATCAGCAAGCCCCTCCCTGCGACGCGAGGAGGATCTTGCCGGTCCCCATCACCGCACCTTCACGGTCGGTATGACCGACATGCCCGGTCCGATCGCATAACGGCGCCACGCATCGCCATCGAACAGGATCCTGACCGGCACGCGCTGCACCACCTTGACGTAATTGCCGGTCGCATTCTGCGGCGGAAGCAGCGCGAAGGCTTGCCCGGCGCCGTGCTGGATCGAATCGACATGGCCGCGGAATTTGATCCCGGAATAGGCATCGATCTTGATCGTAACGGGCTGGCCGACGCGCATGTGCCGGAGCTGCGTCTCCTTGAAATTGGCGGTGATCCACATCGTGTCGGGTACGATCGCGAGCATCTGCTGGCCGGGCGCGACATAGGATCCGACCGCCACCTGGCGGTTGACGACCTGCCCGTCCACCGGCGCGACGATGCGCAGGTAGGAATGGACCACCTCGGCCTGCTGGAGGCGCGCGAGCGCCGCGGCGCGCTGGGCCTGGGCGGCCTTGATCTCCTTGCGCGCGGCGATCAGCTCGGCATGCGCGGTATCGACCTGCCGCTGGGCCGCGTCGGCCTGGGCGGCCTGGGCCCGGGATTCGGTACGCGCCTGCTCGATCTGGCTTGCGGCAACGGCGGTGGTGTCGAGCGTCCGGAGCGCGGCATAGCGCCGGAAATCGTCCGCCGCGCGCAGTGCCTGGGCGGCGGGAGCGAGCGCGGTGGCGGCCTGCTGCCGCTCGGTCGCAAGCGCCGACACCGCTTTGGCTTCGGCCTGTTCGATCGCCGCGTCGGCCTGGTTGACCCCCGCCTGCGCCTCGGCCAGCTGTGCGGCCGGCTCGCCCGGTTCGATCACCGCGAGCAATTGGCCGCGTTTCACGTGACGGTTATCGAGATCGGGCACGCGCGTCAGCCGGCCGGAAGTTTGCGCGGCGATGCGGACGACGTGCGCATCGACGAAGGCATCGTCGGTCGAGGCATATTTGCGCGCGTGCAGCCAGTAGAGCAGGCCGCCGACAATCAGGATCGCAGCGACGACGCCGGCGATGATCCAGAAAATGGGACGTTTATAGAGAGGAGGGCCTTCTTCCTCCCCTTTCCCGTCCTTGTTCCGATCTTCCTGATTCTCTTGCCTGACATCGTCGCCGGACCCTTCCTGTCCGCCGTTTTTCTGGTTAGCGGTGCCGGCATCCTCCCGTTCTTCGGCCATGGGTTCAGCGATCCGCGCAGCTGCGATGGGGTGCGGGCGGAAAGCCTGGAAAAGCGAAACGTTCCGGCAGGCAGCCTCCAGCTAGTGAGCGTACGACGATACGCTTGCACCCCCAAGCATGCGCTCGATGCGGTCGGCTGCCTCTGTTCCGCTTTGCCACGCGCCGTGCGCGGTCGAGAAATCGTGCGCCGAGCAGGCTTCCCCGGCGAAGATCAGCCTGTCGGCGGGCGGCGAGGCGAGCAGCGCACGCTTGTCCGCATGGCCGGGCAGCGCATGGCTATAAGCGCCGCCGATGCTCGGCTCGCGGTGCCACCACGATCCCGCGATCGGCCGCAGCCCTGCGGCGAAATCGCTGCCGAGCAATATGCCGAGTTCCCGGATCGCAAATGCGGCCCGCCCGGCGTCGCCTGCCTCCTCTAGTGCGCGGGCGGCGATGCCACTGAAGAAGCATTCGATCACGGGACGGCCGAACGGGCGGAGATAATAGCTGCCTGTGTGGGCCGAATGGGGATTGCCGAGCAGATGCGTTTCGGGTGGCACGGCCTCGGCGTCGGCGATCGCCAGGAACAGTTTGTCGACACGCCCGAGCGGCAGGCACGCCGCCGCATGAAGGTGGTCGTCGATCGCCGGCGAGAAGGCGATGTCGCCGCGCGCAAGAATGTCGGTCGGCACCGCGACGATAACCGCATCGGATTCGACCATACCCCGATCGGTTTCGATTCGGACCGTCGTGCCGCGATCGTCGATCGCGCGCACTCTGGTGTCGAGCCGAAGCGGAAGCCCCGCCGTTGCGTCCGCGATCAACGTTCCATAGCCGCCGGGGAGGCGCCAATTCATTTCGGTGGCGTGGTCGTCATAAGCGAGCAGGTCGCGCGCCGAGACCCGATCGAGCTCGGCGCCGTTGAGCGCGCCGCTCAGCATATCGAGATAGGCGCGCCAGGGATGATTGCGTGCGATTGCGTCGCCCGCGCGGTCGCTATCTGGCGGATTGTTATGCAGCGAGTCCTCAAGCTCTTCATAGGCCTTCCCAGCCGCCTGCTGGTCGGCTGCGGCGAAGCCGAGATTGCGCAACTGGCTCTGCCAGGCCGCCCGCGACCGATCGATCTCGTATCCCAGCGTTTCGGCCAGGCGGGCCAGCGGATTGCGTTCGGCCGAATGGAGCCAGCCGCAGCCCATATCTAGCGGCCAGCTTCCGACCGTCAGCGTATGCGCCCGTCCACCGACGCGCGGCATCGCCTCGACCAGGAACACGGAGCGGCCGTGGTCCCGAAGCCTGCGGGCGGCGGCAATGCCCGCCGCGCCCGCGCCGACGATCACGACTTCGGTTTCCATGCGGCTCCTCATGCTTGACGATAGCTTAATGACGTGCCTGCCTGCGGCGTTCCATTTCGTCTGGCCTGGCCGTCCCCAACGATCCGGGCGTCCCAAGGCGGCTTGACCTGTCGCGCAAAGAAGTTTCAGGCGTTACGGTCCATTGAGAGAGAAAGCTCGTGCTGGCGATCCTGCAAAAGCTCGAAGAAAAGCGCGCTCAGGCCAAATTGGGGGGCGGTCAGAAGCGCATCGACGCGCAGCATGCCAAAGGCCGGTTGACCGCGCGCGAGCGGTTGCAGGTGCTGCTCGACCCGGATTCCTTCGAGGAGCTCGACATGTATGTCGAGCATAATTGCGTCGATTTCGGCATGGCCGACCAGGTCATTCCCGGCGACGGCGTGGTCACGGGATCGGGTACGATCAACGGCCGGCTGGTCTATGTCTTCAGCCAGGATTTCACCGTGTTCGGGGGCTCGCTCAGCGAGCGCCACGCGCAAAAGATCTGCAAGGTGATGGACATGGCGCTCAAATATGGCGCGCCCATCATTGGCCTCAATGATTCGGGCGGCGCGCGCATCCAGGAGGGCGTCGCCAGCCTTGGCGGCTATGCCGAGGTGTTCCAGCGCAACGTGCTCGCAAGCGGCGTCGTGCCGCAGATCAGCCTGATCATGGGGCCGTGCGCGGGCGGCGCGGTCTATTCCCCGGCAATGACCGACTTCATCTTCATGGTGAAGGATTCGTCCTACATGTTCGTCACCGGCCCGGATGTGGTCAAGACCGTTACCAACGAGGTCGTGACACAGGAGGAGTTGGGCGGGGCGGTCACGCATACGGCCAGATCGGGCGTGGCCGACGTCGCATTCGAGAATGATATCGAGGCGTTGCTCGCGACGCGCGACTTCTTCGATTTCCTGCCGCTATCGAACCGCCATGCCTTGCCGGAGCGGCCGACGCAGGATCCGTGGGACCGGATGGATCCCAGCCTCGACACGTTGATCCCCGACAGCGCGAACAAGCCCTACGATATGAAGGAATTGATCGCGAAGGTGGTCGACGAAGGCGACTTCTTCGAGGTCCAGCCGACACATGCCGGCAATATCCTGTGCGGGTTCGGCCGGATCGAAGGGCGCACCGTCGGCATCGTCGCCAACCAGCCGATGGTGCTGGCGGGCGTGCTCGACATCAATTCCTCCAAGAAGGCGGCGCGTTTCGTCCGCTTCTGCGACGCGTTCGATATCCCGATCCTGACCTTCGTCGATGTGCCTGGCTTCCTGCCCGGCGTCGCGCAGGAACATAACGGCATCATCAAGCATGGCGCCAAATTGCTGTTCGCTTATGCCGAGGCGACCGTCCCCAAGATCACCGTCATCACGCGCAAGGCCTATGGCGGCGCCTATGACGTGATGGCGTCCAAGCATCTGCGTGGTGATTTGAACTATGCCTGGCCGACCGCCGAGATCGCGGTGATGGGCGCCAGGGGCGCGGTCGAGATCATCTTCCGCCAGGAAGCCAAGGATCCCCGAAAGCTCGCTGAGCGCACCGCCGAATATGAAACGCGCTTCGCCAATCCGTTCGTGGCGGCGTCAAAAGGCTTTATCGACGAGGTGATCATGCCGCATTCGACGCGCCGCCGGATCGCGATCGGCCTGCGCAAGCTCCGGGACAAGCAGCTCGAAAATCCCTGGAAGAAGCACGATAATATTCCGCTATGAAATTCGGCCCCCTGAACCATGTCGGCATCGCCACGCCGTCGATCGAAAAGGCGGTTGCGCTGTATCGCGACCTGCTCGGCGCGACGGTGATCCGCGAGCCGTTCGACCTGCCCGCGCAGAAGGTGCGCGTGTGCTTCATCGATACGCCCAACAGCCAGATCGAACTGCTTGAGCCGCTGGGCGAGGATTCCCCCATCGCCAAGTTCCTCGCGAAAAATCCGGTGGGCGGACAGCATCACGTCTGTTTTGAAGTGCCTGACGTCCGCGCCGCCAAGGCGGAGCTGGAAGGGAAGGGCGCGACCGTTCTGGGCGAACCGCGCATCGGCGCACACGGCACGCTCGTCATCTTTGTCCATCCCAAGGATATGGGCGGGGTGCTGGTCGAGCTTATGGAGACGCCGCATGGGCGTTGAGCTGACACCCCTCTCCACTTGGGGGAGAGGGAGGGGCCCAAGCCGCAGGCTTGGGAGGGTGAGGGCACGCGCGTTCGATTGCGATGCCTTTGTCTCACTAGCTCTCACCCTTCCGCGCCTCTGGCGCTCCCTCCCTCTCCCCCGAGGGGAGAGGGGATGAGAAAACCCACACCCGCCGACTGGAAGGCGCTCGCCGACAAGGAGGTCAAAGGCCGCGACCTGACCTGGCACACGCCCGAAGGTATCGGCGTCAAGCCATTGTATACGCAGGAGGATGTGGCGGATATCGACCCCGGCCTGCCGGGCTTCGCGCCGTTCACGCGCGGGGTGCGCGCGTCGATGTATGCCGGCCGGCCATGGACAATCCGGCAATATGCGGGCTTCTCCACCGCCGAGGACTCCAACGCTTTCTATCGGCGCAACCTGGCCGCCGGACAGAAGGGGCTTTCGGTCGCCTTCGATCTCGCCACGCACCGCGGTTATGACAGCGATCATCCGCGCGTGGTCGGCGATGTCGGCAAGGCAGGCGTCGCGATCGACAGCGTCGAGGACATGAAGATCCTGTTCGACGGCATCCCGCTCGACCGGATGTCGGTTAGCATGACGATGAACGGCGCGGTGATCCCGATCCTGGCTTTCTTCATCGTCGCGGGCGAGGAGCAGGGCGTCCCGCAGGCGATGCTGGATGGAACGATCCAGAACGACATCCTCAAGGAGTTCATGGTCCGCAACACCTATATCTATCCGCCCGCGCCCAGCATGCGGATCGTGTCGGACATCATCGCCTACACCTCGGCGCACATGCCGAAGTTCAACTCCATCTCGATCTCCGGCTATCATATGCAGGAGGCAGGCGCGACCGCGGTGCAGGAGCTCGCCTTCACCATCGCCGACGGCAAGGACTATGCCAAGGCGGCGATGGCGGCTGGACTGGATATCGACGCTTTTGCAGGACGTTTGAGCTTCTTCTTCGCAATCGGCATGAACTTCTTCATGGAGGTGGCGAAGCTGCGCGCGGCGCGCAAATTGTGGCACGGCATCATGGACGGGCTCGGCGCAAAGGACGAGCGCTCGAAGATGCTGCGCACCCACTGCCAGACCTCGGGCGTGAGCCTGACCGAGCAGGACCCGTACAATAATGTGATCCGCACCACGGTCGAGGCGATGGCGGCGGCTCTGGGCGGCACACAGTCGCTCCACACCAATGCGCTCGATGAGGCGATGGCGCTGCCGACCGACTTCTCCGCCCGGATCGCGCGCAACACGCAGCTCGTCTTGCAGGAGGAAACCGGCATCGCCCATGTCGTCGATCCGCTGGGCGGGTCTTATTATGTCGAGGCGCTGACGCAGGATCTGCACGACCGCGCGCTTGAAATCATCGAGCGCGTCGATCGCGAGGGCGGGATGGCCAAGGCGGTCGCCGCCGGCTGGCCCAAGGCGATGATCGAGGAGGCCTCGGCCGCCCGCGCGGCTCGCGTCGATCGGCATGAAGACGTGATCGTCGGGGTCAACAAATACACGTTGGCCGAGCAGGATGCGCTGTCGATCCTGGATGTGGACAATCACGCCGTCCGCGCAGGCCAGATCGCGCGGATTGGGCAGGTCAAGGCGTCGCGCGACGAAGCCGCCTGCCGAAAGGCACTCGACGCGCTGCGGGAGGGGGCGAAGGGCAAGGCTAATCTGCTCGCGTTGGCGGTCGAATGTGCGCGCGCCCGCGCCACTTTGGGCGAGATCAGCCAGGCGCTCGAGGCCGTGTTTGGCCGCTATGGCACGACGCCGACGCCGGTTTCTGGAATCTATGGGGGCGCCTATCAGGACGATCGCCGCTGGGTGGCTTTGGTCAAGGGCGTCGAGGCGGTCGCCAACCGGCAGGGGCGCAAGCCCCGCATGCTCGTCGCCAAAATGGGGCAGGACGGGCATGATCGCGGCGCCAACCTCGTCTCCTCGGCGTTCGGCGACCTCGGTTTCGACATCGTTCCCGGGCCGCTGTTCCAGACGCCCGAGGAAGCCGCCGCGCTGGCTTTGAAGGAGGATGTCGACGTGGTCGGCGCCTCCAGCCTCGCCGCGGGCCATAAAACGCTCATTCCCGAACTGATCCGCCACCTGCGCGAGGCGGGCCGTTCCGACATCAAAGTCGTGGCGGGTGGCGTTATTCCGGCGCAGGATTATGCATTCCTGCGCGATGCTGGAGTCCAGGCGATTTTTGGACCCGGCACCAATCTGGTCGAGGCGGCGGGCGAGGTGCTGCGCCTGCTTGGACATAATCTCCCGCCCGAAGGGCTGAACGAGGCTGCCGAATGAACGACATTACCGATCTGACCCGTCCGCCTTCCACTGCACTCAGTCGCGCGCAGGTGGCGGAATTGTTCGATCTGCCCTTCATGGACCTCGTCTTCCGCGCCGCCGAAGTCCATCGCGCGCACCACGACGCCAACCGGGTCGAGCGCGCGACCTTATTGTCGATCAAGACCGGCGGCTGCGCCGAGGATTGCGGCTATTGCTCGCAGTCGGTCCATGCCGAAAGCGGGCTCAAGGCGTCCAAGCTTATGGACGTCGACGCCGTGCTGGAGGCGGCGCGCGAGGCTAAGGCGGCGGGATCGCAGCGTTTCTGCATGGGCGCGGCCTGGCGCGAGCCGAAAGATCGCGACATGGATGCAATCTGCGCGATGGTGGAGGGCGTCAACGCGCTCGGCCTACAGAGCTGCATGACGCTGGGGATGCTCAGCGACGCGCAGACCGAGCGCCTCGCGGAAGCAGGCCTCGATTATTACAATCATAATCTCGACACCTCGCCCGAACATTATGACAAGGTCATTTCCACACGGAGCTGGCAGGACCGGATCGACACGCTCGATCGCGTGCGCGACGCCGGGATCAACGTCTGCTGCGGCGGCATCGTCGGCATGGGCGAGACGCGCGAGGACCGGGTCGGCTTTCTCCACGCGCTCGCGACCTTGCCCGAGCCGCCCGAAAGCGTGCCGATCAACGCTTTGGTGCCCGTTCCCGGCACCGTGCTGGGCGATATCCTCAAGGACGTGCCGACCGCGCGTATCGACGATATCGAATTCGTCCGCACGGTCGCTGTCGCGCGCATCCTGATGCCCAACTCGGTCGTACGCCTGTCGGCGGGCCGCGAAAGCATGTCGGACGCCACCCAGGCGCTTTGCTTCCTCGCCGGCGCAAGCTCGATCTTCACGGGCGACAAACTCCTGACCACGGGCAATGCCGGGAATGACAAGGACGCGATCCTGTTCGAGAAATTGGGCCTGCACGCTTGAATTCTCCGGCGACCCTGCTGGCGCTGGTTGCGGGCGCGGCCTTGCTGGTGTCGTGCGCACGGACGGGGCAGAATTCGCTTCCGGCCCTCTCAACTTCGGGGCGCTACGACAATGCGCCGATCCTGGCAGATTTCGTGCAGCGAACCTGCGTCGATGCGTCGGCCGACTCGCGCCATGCCGCGCAGATCATCGACGAAATTGGCTGGAAACGCCGTCAGGCCGCGCCGGGCAAGGCCGAGGGCGAATTGAGTGTCTGGCAGTGGCCGCACGTTCAATTGGCCCGTGCGATGACCCCCGTGACCGCGCGCGAGGAGGATGTGTGGACCTGTCAGGTGGAGGTCGATGCGGCGGTGGCGCCCCAGATCAACCGCATGGAAACCTCGTTGCGGCGCGAGGTCGGCAATCACGGCGTGTTCGGATCGCAGCCGGGAGACTGGCACTGGAAACCCTCCATTTTCACCGAGGGCCACATCATTGTCGATCATGGCAAGGCGCCCGATAGCCTTTCGATCATGGTCGAATATGCGGACGTGAAGCCGCTCAAGGCGTTGTTTGGAAAATAAGATGTTCTCGAAGATCCTGATTGCCAATCGCGGCGAGATCGCCTGCCGCGTGATCCGCACCGCGCGGAAGATGGGCATCAAGACGGTCGCGGTCTATTCGGACGCGGACGCGCGCGCGCCGCATGTCGAGATGGCGGACGAGAAGGTGCGGCTGGGGCCGCCGCCCGCAGCGCAATCCTACCTGCTCGCCGAGGCGATCCTGCTGGCCTGCAAGGAGACCGGCGCTGAAGCCGTCCATCCCGGCTACGGCTTCCTGTCTGAACGCGAGAGCTTCGCGCAACTGCTGGCCGATAACAATATCGCCTTCATCGGGCCGCCCGCCAAGGCGATCGCGGCGATGGGCGACAAGATCCAGTCCAAGAAACTGGCGCAGGCCGCCGGCGTGTCGGTCGTACCCGGTTTCATCGGCGAGATCCGCGATACGGATCACGCTGTCGAGATCGCGAGCGGCATCGGCTATCCGGTGATGATGAAGGCGTCGGCCGGTGGCGGCGGCAAGGGCATGCGGCTCGCCTGGTCGGAGCAGGATGTGCGTGAGGGATTCGAAGCGACCAAGCGCGAAGGCCTCGCCAGCTTCGGCGACGGCCGCGTCTTCATCGAGAAGTTTGTCGAGAGCCCGCGCCATATCGAAATCCAGCTGCTCGGCGACAGCCAGGGCAACATCGTCTATCTTGGCGAGCGCGAATGTTCGGTGCAGCGCCGCCACCAGAAAGTGGTCGAGGAAGCGCCATCGCCCTTCGTCACGCCGGAGATGCGCCAGGCAATGGGCGAGCAGGCGGTCAAGCTGGCGGCGGCGGTGGGTTATTACAGCGCCGGCACGGTCGAGTTCATCGCTGGCGCGGGCCGCAGCTTCTACTTCCTCGAGATGAACACGCGGCTCCAGGTCGAGCATCCCGTCACCGAATATGTGACCGGGCTCGATCTGGTCGAGCAGATGATCCGCGTCGCCAATGGCGAGAAACTCGGCTTCGGTCAGGACGATGTGAAGCTGAAAGGTTGGGCGATCGAGAGCCGCGTCTATGCGGAAGATCCGTATCGCGGCTTCCTGCCTTCGACTGGCCGGCTGGTGCGCTATCGTCCACCTGCCATGACCGCCGACGTCCGCGTGGACGATGGCGTGGTCGAGGGATCCGAAATCTCGATGTTCTATGATCCGATGATCGCCAAGCTCGTCACCTATGGCGATACGCGCGAGGAGGCGATCGACACACAGATCGCCGCGCTCGATCGGTTCGAGATCGACGGTATCGGCCACAATGTGGATTTCCTGTCGGCGCTGATGCAGCATCCGCGCTTCCGTGCAGGCGAACTAACGACGGGTTTCATTGCCGAGGAATATCCGGAGGGCTTCCACGGTGCGCCGGTCCCGGACGAACTCACCGCCAAATTATCGGCCGTCGCGGGCATCGTCGCCTGCGCGGAGGACGAGCGGGCCGCGTCGATCGATGGCCGCCTGAACGGTCGCGTACCCACCAATTGCGAATGGGTCGTGTCGATGGACGGCGCCGAACATCGCGTGACGGTTGAGGACGAGACGGTGATCGTGGACGGCAAGGCGCTGGTCGTCGATGCGCCTTACGTGCCGGGCCAGCGCCTGATCGAGGCCAAGATCGACGGCGAGCCGCTGTCGATGCGTTTGAGCCGCACGCGAGCAGGCTGGCGGCTGACCACGCGCGGGCGCAGCCATGATTTGCGCCTGCTCGCGCCGCATGTGGCCGATCTGGCGCATCATATGATCGAGAAGGTGCCGCCCGACCTGTCGCGCTTCCTGCTCTGCCCGATGCCCGGACTTCTGACCGCGCTCCACGTCAAGCAGGGCGACAAAGTCGAGGCCGGTCAGCCGCTTGCGGTGGTCGAGGCGATGAAGATGGAGAATATCCTGCGCGCCGAAAAAGCCGGGACGGTCGCCAAGGTCGACGCCACGGCTGGCGACAGCCTCGCGGTCGATGCGGTGATCCTGGAGTTCGAGTAGCATTCGGCCTCGGGACAGGTTAGGTGGTTTCAAACGATACTAGTTTGAGGATCCGATGACGGCCGAACCCCTCGATTTCGCCTTGGGCGAAATGGCGGATGCGATCCGCGACACCACCTCGCGCTTCGCCGCGGACCGGATCGCGCCGCTCGCCAGGCGGATCGATGAGGAGGATTGGTTCCCGATCGCGCTGTGGCCCGAAATGGGCGCGCTCGGCCTGCACGGCATCACCGTGGCCGAGGAGTTTGGCGGGTTGGGCCTAGGCTATCTCGAACATGTGATCGCGGTCGAGGAGGTCAGCCGCGCGTCCGCATCGGTCGGCCTGTCCTACGGCGCGCACTCCAATTTGTGTGTCAACCAGATCCACCGCTGGGGCAATGCCGAGCAGAAGGCCAAATATCTGCCCAAGCTAATCTCGGGTGAGCATGTCGGCAGCCTTGCTATATCCGAAGCAGGCGCCGGCTCCGACGTCGTCTCGATGAAGATGCGCGCCGACAAGGTGGAAGGCGGCTTCCGTCTCAACGGCACCAAATTCTGGATCACCAACGCGGTCTATGCCGAGACGTTGGTGGTCTATGCCAAGACCACGCCCGATGCGGGATCGAAGGGGATCACTGCCTTCCTGATCGAGAAGGACATGCCCGGCTTCGCGATCGGGCAGAAGATCGACAAGATGGGCATGCGCGGCTCGCCCACGGCGGAACTGGTGTTCAACGACTGTTTCGTGCCTGAGGAGAATGTGCTGGGCCCGCTCGACGGCGGCGTGAAGGTGCTGATGTCGGGGCTCGATTATGAGCGCGTCGTGCTGTCAGGCACGCAGCTCGGCATCATGCAGGCCTGCATCGACGTGGTCCTGCCCTATCTTCAGGAGCGCAAGCAGTTCGGCAAACCGATCGGATCGTTCCAGCTGATGCAGGCCAAGGTCGCCGACATGTATGTCGCGCTCAATTCGGCGCGGGCTTATTCCTATGCGGTGGCGCGCGCCTGCGATGCCGGCAAGACCACGCGCTTTGATGCAGCGGGCGCGATCCTGCTCGCGAGCGAAAATGCGGTGAAGGTCGCCAACGAGGCAGTCCAGGCGCTGGGCGGCGCGGGTTACACCAAGGACTGGCCGGTCGAGCGCTATTATCGCGACGCCAAATTGCTCGACATTGGCGCGGGCACCAACGAAGTGCGGCGCATGCTGATCGGCCGGGAATTGCTGGGGATATGAGGGTGGCACAAACAAAGTCCCTCCCTGCCAAGCGACGGGTTGGGGTGGGTCGGTCCGCTGGTGACGGCGTGCTGGTCCGCTCTTCGGCCGGCGTCACCCACCCCCTAGCCCCCTCCCTGCGCAGGGAGGGGGAGTCATGACCATACTCACCTCCCTCATTGACCCCGGTTCGGAAGCCTTCCGTACCAACGCCGCGCACAACCGCGCGCTCGCCACGGACTTACGCGCGAGGGTAGCCCAAGCCGCCCTTGGCGGCTCCCAATCCTCCCGCGAACGCCACGTCTCACGCGGTAAATTGCTCCCCCGCGACCGCGTCACGCGCCTGCTCGATCCGGCGTCACCCTTCCTCGAGATCGGCCAGCTCGCCGCCAACGGCCTCTACGGCGACGAAGTGCCGGGCGCCGGGATGATCGCCGGCATCGGCCGCGTCTCGGGCCGTGAGGTGATGATCGTCGCCAATGACAGCACCGTCAAAGGCGGCACATATTATCCGCTCACCGTGAAGAAGCACCTCCGCGCGCAGGAGATTGCGCAGGAGAATAGGCTGCCCTGCATCTATCTGGTCGACAGCGGCGGCGCCAACCTGCCACACCAGGCGGAGGTGTTCCCCGATCGCGATCATTTCGGGCGGATCTTCTTCAACCAGGCCAACATGTCGGCCTTGGGCATCCCCCAGATCGCGAGCGTGATGGGAAGCTGCACCGCCGGGGGCGCTTATGTGCCGGCCATGTCGGACGAGAGCGTGATCGTGCGCGGGCAGGGGACGATCTTCCTCGCTGGGCCGCCTTTGGTGAAGGCGGCAACCGGCGAGGTGATTTCCGCCGAGGAGCTGGGCGGGGCCGAGACGCATGGCCGCAAGTCGGGCGTGGTCGATCATATCGCGGAGAATGACGAGCATGCGCTCGCCATCGTGCGCGATGTCGTCGCCACTTTGGGTCGACCTCAGGATTCCGGTATTGATCTCGCCGAGCCGCGCCCGCCCAAATATGATGCGGAGGAATTGTACGGCGTCGTACCCACCGACGTGCGCGCGCCTTATGACGTGCATGAGGTGATTGCGCGGATCGTCGACGGATCCGAGCTTCACGAGTTCAAGGCCAATTACGGCACGACCCTGGTGTGCGGCTTCGCGCGCATCTGGGGCATGCCGGTGGCGATCCTCGCCAACGATGGCGTGCTGTTCAGCGAAAGCGCGCAGAAGGGCGCGCATTTCATCGAGCTGGCCTGCCAGCGCCGTATCCCTTTACTCTTCCTCCAGAACATTTCCGGCTTCATGGTCGGCGGCAAATATGAGGCGGAAGGCATTGCGAAACATGGTGCAAAGCTGGTGACGGCGGTTGCCACGGCGTCGGTGCCAAAGATCACGGTTCTGATCGGTGGCAGTTTCGGCGCGGGCAATTACGGCATGTGCGGCCGTGCTTACTCCCCGCGGTTCCTTTTCGCCTGGCCCAACGCCCGGATCAGCGTAATGGGCGGCGAACAGGCCGCCTCGGTGCTCGCGACCGTGCACCGCGATGCCGATACATGGACACCCGAACAGGCCGAGTCTTTCAAGGCGCCGATCCGCCGCAAATATGAGGATGAGGGCAATCCTTATTACGCCACCGCGCGACTGTGGGACGATGGGGTGATCGATCCCGTCCAGACCCGCGACGTGCTCGGCCTCGCTTTTGCCGCCACGCTGAACGCGCCGATCCCCGATCGGGCGCGGTTCGGCGTTTTCAGGATGTGATGTAATGCTGCTTGCCCTGCTTCTGGCCGCTGAAACGGCCAAACTGCCCAAATGGAATCCGCTGCCGATGGATGGCAGTGCGGAGGCCGCGGTGATGGCGCCGGTCAACGCCATGCTCTCGGGCGTGGGGGCACGCGATCCGGCCGCGATCCTCGCGCAGGCCCGGCCCGAGGGCGGCGTCACCGTAGCGTCCGAGAAGCCGGACGGGACGCGCGTGCTCCGCCACATGAGCTGGGCGGACTTTACGGGCGGGATCAAACCGGGGCCCGAGCAATATCATGAGAAACTGGTCGATCCCGCGGTCGAGATCGACGGCGACGTCGCGATGGTCTGGTCGCGCTACATCTTCTCGATCGATGACAAGATCCACCATTGCGGCGTCGACCACTTCGACCTGATCCGCGAAAACGGCGCCTGGAAGGTGCTGAACATTACCTGGTCTTCGCGAACGACCGGCTGCGAAGGGTGAAGCAGCGACCCGCCTCAATCCTCCCCGCGATTTTCGCGGGGAGGGGGACCGCCCGGCGCAGCCGGGAGGTGGAGAGGAATCTCCGATGATCCAATCGCTCCTCATCGCCAATCGCGGCGAGATTGCGCGGCGGATTATGCGGACCGCGCACGCGATGGGCATTCGCACGATCGCGGTCTATTCGGACGTGGACGCCGATATGCCGTTCGTGCGCGAGGCGGATGAAGCGGTCTGTATTGGGCCGGCACCCGCGCGCGAAAGCTATCTCGACCAGGCGAAGATCCTCGCCGCCGCCAGACAGGCTGGCGCGGAGGCAATCCATCCCGGCTACGGCTTCCTCTCCGAAAATGCCGATTTCGCTGAGGCGGTGATTGCCGCGGGTCTGATCTGGGTCGGAGCACCACCCGCCTCGATCCGCGCGATGGGGCTCAAGGATGCCGCCAAGGCGCTGATGACGAAGGCCGGCGTGCCGGTCACGCCCGGCTATCTGGGCGAGGACCAGTCGTCCGAGACGCTCCGCAACGAAGCGGGCAAGATCGGCTATCCGGTTTTGATCAAGGCCGTCGCGGGCGGTGGCGGCAAGGGTATGCGCCGGGTCGATCGCGCTGCGGACTTCGCCGATGCGCTCGCCTCCTGCCGGCGCGAGGCGGCGGCCGCATTCGGTGACGATCGTGTGCTGATCGAGAAATATGTCCTCAATCCGCGCCATATCGAGGTGCAGATATTCGGCGACACCCACGGCAATGTCGTCCACCTGTTCGAGCGCGATTGCTCGCTCCAGCGGCGCCACCAGAAGGTGATCGAGGAAGCCCCCGCGCCGGGCATGGACCAAGCCACGCGCGAGGCGATCTGCGCGGCGGCGGTCAAGGCCGCCCAAGCGGTGGATTATGTCGGCGCTGGCACGATCGAGTTCATCGCCGATGCCTCCGATGGCCTGCGCGCCGACCGCATCTGGTTCATGGAGATGAACACCCGGCTCCAGGTCGAGCATCCCGTCACCGAGGAGATTACGGGGCAGGATCTGGTCGAATGGCAGCTGCGCGTCGCCTCGGGTGAGCCGCTGCCCAAAAGCCAGGACGAATTGTCGATCAATGGCTGGGCGATGGAAGCACGGCTTTATGCCGAGGATCCGGCGCGCGACTTCATGCCATCGATCGGACCGATCGATTATCTGGTGCTGCCCAAGGATATCCGGATCGAAAGCGGCGTCGAGGAGGGCGATCATGTCTCCTCTTTCTACGATCCGATGATCGCCAAGCTGGTTGTACAGCAGCCGACGCGAGACGAGGCGATCGATACTTTGGCACAGGCATGCGGCGCGGTGCAGTGCGAACCGGTAAGGACCAATGCGTGGTTCCTTGCCAGGCTGCTCGATATCGAGCCCTATCGCTCCGGCACCATGACGACCAACAGCATCGCCGAATTAAGCGAGACGCTCATGGCCGCGCCGGAGCCGAGCGAGTGCCTGTTACAGGCCGCTGCCGATCAGGCGGTGTTCCACGATCGTCGGGTACGCGGCCGCGCAGGCGATCCCGAATTCGATCGCCTCGCCGGGCTGCTGGGTTTCAGGCTTAATGCCGATCCGGACCGTCGGGTCCGTCTAGACGTCAACGGCCAGGAACATGTCATCGACTATGATTTTCTGGCGACCCGACATTATTGGCAAGGCGATGGTGGCTTTACCAGGATCGGCATGGAGACCGTCCTGTTTGAGGATGGCGCGGCGTTCATCACCACCGAGCACCAGCCGCGCACGGCATTGGCCGGTGGTGCGGCGGGAGGTGCGGTCACCGCGCCGATGCCGGGTCGGATCGTTTCCGTGGAGGTGGAGCAAGGCGCGACCGTCATCGCCGGGCAGCGCCTGATCGTGCTGGAAGCGATGAAGATGGAGCAGGGGTTGGTTGCCCCCTTCGACGGTGTCGTCGCCGAATTGAAGGCGCTCGCGGGGGCGCAGGTGAGCGAGGGCACATTGCTCGTTCGTATCGAGAAGCCGAGCGGGTGAGTGGCCTGCTGATCCGCGATGCCGAGCTGCAGGACGTCGCCGCCGTGATCGCCTTGCTGGCGGACGACGATAAGGGCCGGGCGCGTGAAGACATAGGCACGGACGCGCTCGACCGCGGTTATTTCGAAGCTTTCGCCGCGATCATGGCCGATCCCAATCAGCGGCTGCTCCTCGCCGAAAAGGATGGCGCGATCGTGGGAACGTTCCAGCTGAGCTTCCTGCCTGGGCTGTCCTTTCGCGGCGCCTGGCGTGGCCAGATCGAGGCAGTCCGCATCGCCAGCCATTGGCGTGGGCGGGGGCTGGGCCGCGAAATGATCCTGTGGGCGGTCGAGCGTTGCCGTGAACGCGGTTGCCGCATGGTGCAGCTCACCACGCACAAGAGCCGCGACCGCGCGCATGCATTCTACGAGCGGCTAGGCTTCGAACGCAGCCATATCGGCATGAAGCTCCACCTTGGCGCCTCGGGCGTGTAGGGGAGGGGATATGGCTGGCAGGCATTATGAGGAATGGCAGGTGGGCGACCGGATCGAGCATCCAATCCGCCGCACTGTGACCGAAACCGACAATCTGCTCTTCTCGACGCTCACGCATAACCCGCAGCCGCTTCACATCGACGCAGAAGCAGCCAAAGCGAGCGAGTTCGGCCAGATTCTCGTCAATGGCACCTTCACCTTCAGTCTGATGATCGGTCTTTCGGTAGCGGAGACGACGCTGGGAACGCTTGTCGCGAACCTCGGTTATGAGAAGCTCGTGATGCCAAAGCCGGTATTCCTGGGCGACACGCTCCACGTCGAAAGCGAGGTGGTCGAGCTGCGGCCGAGCAAGTCGCGCCCCGGCGCGGGCATCGTCACCTTCGCGCATCACGCGATCAACCAGCGCGATGAAATCGTCTGTTCCTGCCTGCGCATGGCGCTGCTCAAGCGCAAGGGGACCGGCTGATGCGGCTGCGTTCGCTCCTGTTCGTACCGGGGGATCGGCCTGATCGCATGGAGAAGGCTTTGGCGGCTGGCGCCGACGCGCTGATCCTCGATCTTGAGGATTCGGTCGCCGAGGCACGCAAGGGCGAAGCGCGCGATGCGGTTGTCGCCTTCCTCAACCGTCCCGAGCGGCCAGTGCCATTGCTGGTGCGCGTCAACCCGCTGCGGAGCGCGCATATCGATGCCGATCTGGTCGCGGCAACCGCGGCGCATGCCGACGCAATCATGTTGCCCAAGGCGGAAGGCGCGAAAAGCATCCTCGCTCTGTCGACCTGGACCGGGCTGCCGATCCTGCCGATCGCGACCGAGACGCCGGCGGCGATCTTCGCGCTTGGCACCTATGCCGAGGTCGCCGACCGTCTGCTCGGCCTGACCTGGGGCGCGGAGGATCTGCCCGCCGCGATCGGCGCCACCGCCGCGCGCGAGGCGGATGGCCGCTATACCGCGCCGGTCGAGATGGCGCGTTCGCTCGCCTTGATGGGTGCGCATGCGGCGCGCGTGCCCGCGATCGAGACGGTCTATCCCGATATTCGCGACCTCGACGGGTTGGCCGCTTATGCGGCGCGCGGCGCGCGCGATGGTTTTACCGGCATGATGGCGATCCATCCCGATCAGGTTGCGGTGATCAATCGCGCCTTCACGCCAAATGCCGCCGAGATCGCGGCGGCGCGCGCGATCATCGATGCCTTTGCCGCCGATCCGCGGGCGGGCGTGCTTGCGGTCGACGGCAAGATGGTCGACGCGCCGCATTTGGCGCAGGCACGCCGTTTGATCGAGCGGGCAGGAGAGCAGGCATGAGCTACCAGACGCTGATCGATGCCGCCGATCTCGCGCGGCTGATCGAACAAGGGGACGTGCTGGTCTGCGACTGCCGCTTCGACCTCGACGATCCAGAGGCCGGAAGACGCGACTATCGCGCGGGCCATATTCCCGGTGCGGTCTATATCGACCTGGAACGGGATCTGTCGGCGGCTCCAAGCGGCACCAACGGCCGCCACCCCTTGCCCGATCGGACCGCCTTCGCGACGCGCATGGCCGAACTCGGCATGACCCGGAACGGACTGGTCATCGCCTATGACACGGTCGGTGGTTATTATGCGTCGCGCCTATGGTGGATGCTGCGCTGGGCAGGGCACGGTCAGGTCGCCGTGCTGGACGGTGGCCTTGGCGCCTGGATCCAGTCGGGTCGAGCGCTGGAGCAAGGCGACGCGCACGCGCCGGTCGGCGATTTCGAGGCGTCCGCCGCCCCGCTTATGCCGGTTGCCGAGGTGGAAACGATCGAAGCCAATCTCAGTGACGGCGAGCTGCTGGTGGTCGATGCCCGCACGGCAGAACGCTTCGCGGGCGCGCCGCACCCGCTCGACACGGCTTCGGGCCATATTCCCGGAGCTAGCAACCGCTTCTGGCAGAATAACCTGACGCCCGAAGGCCGCTTCAAGCCCGCCGAAATGCTTGCCGCCGAGTTCCGGCAGCTGCTCGGCGAGCGCGAGCCCGGCACGATTGTGCATCAATGCGGATCGGGCGTGACCGCCACGCATAACCTGCTCGCAATGGAAATCGCCGGTCTCGGCGGCTCGCACCTCTATCCTGGCTCGTGGAGCGAGTGGGCCAGCGATCCCAAGAGGCCGGTCGCGAAGGGGGATTGAAGCGTATTAAATCCTCCCCGGCAAATGCCAGGGAGGATTTGGGGTCAATTCAACCGCCGAAATCCTGCCGCTCCGCCAGACTCCACAGCTTGCGGCCATCGGCCTGCGCAGCTTCGTGATTCTGATAAATCCACCACATCGCATCGACGATCTCGCTGCGCAGCGGCGTTGTCGCGTCGCCGAACATCACATTGCCCACATCGATCGCGAGCGCCTGCTCGCTCAGCGCGACGCGCAGGGCATCATCCTCGATCACGCGCAAGGCGGCCGCTACATACTCCTCCTCGTTCGCGGCGATCAGCCATTCGGGCATGCCGAGCCGGAGCAGCAGCATCGCGTCGGTGCGGCCATGCGGCTCGGGGCAGTCCATCGCCACCACGGGCAACCCCTGGCGCAGCGAGTCGATCACGCTGTGCAGCCCGCCGAATGGGAAGGGGCTGAGGTTGAGGTCGCAGGCGGAGATCAGCCCGACATAGCGTTCATAGGATAGGGTGCCGTGCAGGCGCGCGCCGGGCAAGGTCCGCTGGATGGCGCGGTTAAGCGCGCTCAGCTCCAGCCCGTTGGCATTGGGCAGGAAGTGGAACTCGATCGGCCGCTTCGCCGCCGCGCGGATCTTGCCCAGCGTGGCGATGAAGCCGGGATTGAGCTTGAGCGCGTTGCTGGGCAGCACGATGCGCAGCGGGTTTGGCATGGCGCGGATTTCAGGCACTGGCGGCGTGAAGCCGGGCATGCGCTCGAAGATCAGGCTGTCGTCGGGCACGGTCAGCACCGTCTCGCCGAACAAAGCGGGATCGGAAACATAGCCTTCCTCGAGCAGATAATAGTCGATTGGATCGCAGAAGCTCGAGGCCGAATGGCCCAGCGCGGTGAGCTGGATCGGCGCCAACCGCAGATTGGCGAAGAGCGGCCCCCAATGGCGCATGCCGACGCTCGGATAGAAGAGGATGTCGGGTGCCGTCTCGACCATCATCTGATGGATCTTGTGCAGATATTTTGGCTCGCCGCGCTCGAAGGTCAGCACCGCATCGAACAGCGCGCGGACATGATCGTCCACTTCCTTGACGTCGGTGAGCAGCACCAGTTCGAAACGTGTGCGCAGCTGGCGCAGATATTGGCCGAAATAGCGGTATTGGACATGCCGGGAATGCATGATCTCGGACGCGAACAGGATGCGTGGTCGCGGCTTGAGTACGCGCTCGCGCGGCAGCGGCCGGTCGCCGAGGCCCCAGCCGCGCGCCATGCCTTTCAGCGCCTGGTTGAACAGCCGCTTGACCGCGTGCTTGTTGGGTGTGCCGGCATAACTGCACAGCATCCAGGCCGAGGTGATCAGCACGAGATGCTCGGGCGAAAGAGGCCAGTCCGCCAGCGGCATCGACGCGGCATGATCGAGCAATTGATCGCGTCGCGCCTGGCCGCGCGGCGTCGTCACCGGCTTGGTCCCGATCAGGTGCGCCAGCGTCTGCTGCGCCGCGCGCGGTGGTAAGGTGTCGAGGAAATCGGGCGGCCAGGACAGGCCAGAATCGAGCGAGAGCAAGGGCAGCCGCCGCGCGAGCAAATCCGATGAGATGCTCTCGGGCGACAAAGCGCGCAGCACGAAATCCGTGCCCTCGAAACCCGTCGCCTGGAACAGGCGCCGCAGGTCGCCCACCACGAAGCTCATCCGATCATAATGATCCGGCCCGATCTCGACGGTCGGATCAGCCATCAGCGCCGCTATGGTGGAAGCCAGCCGCAGCAGGCGGGCATCGGGAATGACGGCGCCCGCCGCCGCATTGTCCGCGATTTTCCCGGTGGCGAGATCGAGGAGGATTTCGGCGAGCAGGTCCACGCGGTTCGGCGCGCGGCTGTAAACCGCGCGCTCGAAGGTTGCCAGATCGGTCATGCCCCGCTCTTTGACCGGATTGACGCTGGAGGGAAGCGGCTCAGGCGAAAAGCTTCGCCCAGGCCCGCTTCGGACGATCCTTCCAATGGCCGCGATGATAAGCGTCCGAGGCCAGCAGCGGGACGACCGAGCCGGCCTCCGCGAACACCATCTGCTCGATAGCCGTGTTCACTTTGCCCCAGCTCGCCGCTTCCTGCAGCGTCGAGGAGGAACAGGCACCGTCGCGTACGTCGGCAACGGTGATCTGCACCGCATATTTGTGCACTTCGACATCGTCATGACCGAGAATTTCGGCGCAGACGACTGTGTCCTGCACGAAATTCTTGGGCACGCCGCCGCCGATCATCAGCAGGCCGGTAACGCCGGCCTTGATCTTGATGTCGGTCAGTTCGCGGAAGTCGGCGATCGAGTCGATCGTCAGATACGGCTTGCCCGCTTTCATCGCATCGACCTGATGCTTGACCAGGCCGAAGCCCGCCGAGGAATCGGTGAAGGCGGGGCAGAAGATCGGCACGTCATGCTCGTAGGCGAGCTTGACCAGGCTGTTCTCCTTCTTGCCGTGCTCGACCAGATATTTGCCCATCTCGCGGATGAAGGCGCGCGACGAATAGGCCTTGGGCTCGAGCGTTTCGGCGATCTCGAAGATTGTGTGATCGACGTGCTGAAGCTCTTCCTCGTCGATATAAGTGTCGTAGATCCGGTCGATCAGCAGCGAGCGAAGCGTGTCATCGTCAGGAACTTCAAGCGCTTGGTAGTGCTTGTGGCCAAGACCTTCGAAGAAATCCATGTCGACGATCGAGGCGCCGGTGGCGATGATCCCGTCGACCATGTTGGATCGCACCAGCTCGGCATAGGCATCCATGCAGCCGCCGGCCGAGGTCGAGCCCGCGATCACGAGGAAGATCGTGCAATCCTTGTCGGCCAGCATGTCGTTGTAGATGCCGGTCGCGCGCGCCAGGTCGCGGCTGGTGAAGCTCATCTTGCCCATGGCGTCGATGATCGGCCGCGCGTCGTAGCTGCGGATGTCGATATGCTCGACGGTGGTGGAAAGCAGCTCCGCCTTGCGGGTGTCGTTGATAGGCACGTTCATGGGAATGCTCCCGATTTCACAATGAACCGGCGTCGTTGAAGGGGACGCGGAAACCCGAAAGCGAAGGCCGGGCGGGGTTTAGCCGCCCGGCCTTCGTATCTCAATCAGCCGGGGCTGTTACAGCTTGACGACGTTCGACGGCAGCGCGCGTTCCGCCAATGCCTCGACATAGGCGCTCGCCATCGGCTCGTCGCTCATCACGACGGTCTCGCCGGCGGTGAAGCCGTTGAAACCCGTGCGCATCGCGCAACCATAAGCGCCGAGCATGCCGATCTCGATATAATCGCCGACATCCACGTCGGCGGGCAGCATGAACGGCCCGGCCATATGGTCCATATCGTCGCAAGTCGGCCCATAGAAGCTGAACGCCATATCCTTGGCATCCGAGCCCCCATCGCGCGCCAGCGCGACCGGGAAGCGCCATGCGACGTGCGCCGCATCGAACAGCGCGCCATATGCGCCGTCGTTGATGAAGAGCTGGTCGCCACGGCGACGCTCGACGCGCACCAGCAGGCTCGCATATTCGGCGCAGAGCGCGCGGCCCGGTTCAGCCCACAATTCGGCCGAATAGCTGACCGGCAGCGCCTCGAACGCATCGTGGATCGCGTCGAAATAGGCTTCGAGCGGCGCCGGCTCCATGCCCGGGTAGATGGACGGAAAGCCGCCGCCGACGTCGATCACGTCGACCGTGACCGCCGCCTCGACGATCGCATTACGCACGCGGCCCAGCGCCTGGACATAGGCCGAAGGCGACATGGTCTGGCTGCCGACATGGAAGCAGATGCCGAGCGCGTCAGCCGCCTGACGGGCGGCGAACAGCAGGGCCTTCACCTCCTCGGGCGCGGCGCCGAACTTCGCGCCCAGGCTGAGCTTGGCATGGTCGTTGGGCACGCGCAGCCGCACGCACAGGGTCAGGTCGGTCGCCTGATCGGTCGCGCGCATGATCTTTTCGAGCTCTTCGAGCGAATCGAGCGAGAAGGTGCGCACGCCGTAGGTGAAATAGGCTTCGCGGATCGCTTCCTCGGCCTTGACCGGGTGCATGAAGCACAAGGTCGCCCGGGGAGCGACGTCCGCGACAAGTCGCACCTCGGCGATCGAGGCCACGTCGAAATGCGTGATCCCGCTTTCCCACAGCAGCGTGATCAGCTCGGGTGAGGGGTTCGCCTTGATCGCATAGAGCGAGCGGCCCTTGAACTTCTCCACGAAGAAGCGGGCGGCACGCCGCGCGGCATGCGGGCGAATGAGCGTTACCGGCTGGACCGGACGCTGACGGGCGATTTCAAGGCTGTTCGAAACCTTGACGGGGCAGGTAGCTAGCCCCAGCGCGCTATGATGCTTGTGCAATTCAAGGGACCTCCAATGCCGCAGGCAAGCCCACGGTCTACAGTTCGAAAAGCACTGCCTTGCGGTGGAAGTCCCATGGGGCAGCGGACGGGCTAAATAGGGTCGGGGGTCCCCCCTGTAAAGTCGCAATCGCACCAGAATCTCAGCCATTCCGATCTGTTAGGATAAAGCGTGGAAAATCAGAGTTATAACGAAAGCAGAACGGTGTCGCGGGCGGGCGTCCTGGCGGCCGTGGATCGGGTGACGGGAATCGTGAGGCGGACCCCGCTCTTGCCCCTGCCGAAGGGCGAGGGGCGCGTGTGGATCAAATGCGAATCGCTTCAACTTGGCGGCGCCTTCAAATTGCGTGGTGCTTATAACCGGCTGGCGCGGATGAACGCGGATCAGCGCAAGACCGGCGTGGTCGCTTTCTCGTCGGGAAATCATGCGCAGGGCGTGGCGCGCGCGGCAAAGCTGCTCGGCATGCCGGCCGCGATCGTGATGCCCGCCGATGCGCCCGCGGTGAAGATGGACGGCACCCGCGCACTGGGCGCCGAGATCATTCTCTACGATCGCCATACCGAAAGCCGTGAGGCGATAGCGGCCGGACTCGCCGCAGAGCGCAACGCAGTGCTGGTGCCCTCGTTCGACGATGTCGACGTGATAGAAGGGCAGGGCACTGCCGGAATCGAAATCGCCGGACAGCTCGGCCGCGCACCCGCACGCGTCATAACCCCCTGCGGCGGCGGAGGCCTCGCCGCCGGCCTGGCGCTGGCGCTGCCGGACACCGAGATTGTGGTCGCCGAGCCCGAAGGCTGGGACGATATGGGCCGTTCGCTCGCGCTCGGACATATCCTCGAGGTTCCCGCCGATGCGCCATTCACCTCCTGCGATGCGCTGCAGACCAAGCGGGTCGCCGATCTGACCTTCGAAACGCTCCGGGCCGCGGGCGCGCGCGGCGTGTGGGCGAGCGAGGCGGAGGTTCATGTTGCGATGCGCTATGCGTTCACCCTGGGGCTGGTGGTGGAGCCCGGGGGGGCGGTCGCGCTCGCGTCATGGCTTGCAGGCAAATTTCTGCCAATCGAGGGCGACACCGTGATTATATGCTCGGGTTCGAACGTCGATCCGGTGGCATATGCGAAGGTGCTGGCGGGGTAGATACATCCGTCATGCCAGCGAAAGCTGGCATCCATCTCCTGAATATCTCGATAGAGACTTCGTGCGGGAGATGGCCCCCGGCTTTCGCCGGGGTGACGACCAAAAAGGGAACGGCAATTATGACAGGAAAGATCCGAGTCGGGATCGGCGGCTGGACGTTCGAGCCCTGGCGCGACAACTTCTACCCCAAGGGCTGGGCGAAGGCGCGCGAGCTCGAATATGCCTCGACCCACCTCACCGCGATCGAGATCAACGGCACTTTCTATTCGACCCAGAAACCCGTCACCTGGGCTGACTGGGCCAAGCGCACACCCGACGATTTCGTCTTCTCGGTCAAGGCGTCGCGCTTCTGCACCAACCGCCGCGTGCTGCGCGACGGCGCGGAGTCGATCGACAAGTTCATCAATCAGGGCCTGTCCGAGCTTGGCCCCAAGCTGGGCCCTATCCTGTGGCAATTCGCGGCGACCAAACAGTTCGACGCGGAGGATTTTGGCGGCTTCCTCGATATGTTGCCCCGGAACGTCGCCGGCGTGCCGCTCCGTCATGCGATCGAACCGCGCCACGAGAGCTTCCGCGACCCCGCCTTCGTCGCACTGGCGCGCAAGGCCAAGGTCGCGATCGTGTTCGCCGATGCCGATAAATATCCGCAATTCGCCGACCTGACCGCCGACTTCACCTACGCCCGCCTGCAGAATACGCGCGCGGACGAACCCACCGGCTATTCGGCCAAGGCGCTCGACGCCTGGGCCGGGACCGCGAAAGCGTGGGCGGCGGGACAGGCGCCGGAGGGCTATGCCTATATCGACCCGCCCGCAGCGAGCGTCGGCAAACCCCGTGACGCCTTCCTGTTCCTGATCGCCGGCGCCAAGGAGCGTAACCCTACGGGTGCGATGGCGCTGATCGAGCGGCTCGGCTGATGCGCACCGTATCCGAAGACGCCGCCGTTCGGCTCTATCATCTTGATGAGGAGGGCGGGGTGGCGACCACCATCCTGTATGGAACGCTCGCCGAAGCCCTGGCGGCGGCAGAGCGCGAGCCCGAGGAAATCCAGGTTGGGCTGTTCCTTCAAACCAGCAACGATGTCGTCGCCTATCTGGATTTCCTGGAAGGCTGAGCGACCGTTCGGGAACCCGCCTCAATCGTCGCCGTCGCGCGCGACGAACTTGTTGAAGCGGCTCTCCTTGCCGTCGGCGGTCTTGTCCTGATGGAGGAAAGCGAGATCGTTCTCGTCGAAGGTGCGGAAGAAATCGTCCCAGCCGATATGTTCGAGCGCCTCGTCATTCTCTCCGCCCGGGTCCTTGAAGTCGATGCGCAGGATGCCGCCGCTTTGCTTATGACCCTTGGCGTTCACCCGCGCCGGCGTGCCGCCGCGCTGCTCGACCCATGTGCGGATCTGGTTGTGGTCCGTGGTTTTGCTGGCTGTGGACATCGCGCATACTCCACTCGGATTATGCGTCTCCAATCGCTGGGCGCCGCGCCTGTTCCGGCGGGATGCGGCTGAGATTTTCGTTTCGGCAAACGTCACGAACACGCCACAATCCGCCCCTACGCCCGCAGCCGGGCACGGACCAGGATAAGCCGGCCCCAATAAGCGAGAGGATAGAAGGCAATCTCCGGCACCGGGCGCTTTCAGCGCCGCGGCGCCTCTGACACGACCTAAGGGGATCATCTTGAATATCACGAAGAAGTCCGCGTTTGCGCTTGGCGCATCGCTGGGTGCACTTTTGTGCGCCACCGCCGCTTTCGCGCAGGATTCCGCGCCCGCCGCTGCCACTTCGGCGGCTTCCGACGACAGCCTTGGCGAGGTCACCGTGACCGCGCAGCGTCGTTCGGAAAACCTCCAGAAGGTACCCGTCTCCGTCGGCGTGCTGAGCGGCGCCGAACAGCGCACGATCGCCGCGGGCGGTGACGACACGTTGCTGAGCCTGTCGGGCCGCGTTCCCAGCCTCTATGTGGAATCGACGACCGGCCGCATCTTCCCGCGCTTCTACATTCGCGGCCTCGGCAATATCGATTTCTATCTCGGCGCGTCGCAGCCGGTGTCGATCATCCAGGACGATGTCGTGCTCGAACATGTCGTGCTCAAGTCGAACCCTGTGTTCGACGTGAACCAGGTCGAAGTGCTGCGCGGCCCGCAGGGCTCGCTGTTCGGCCGCAACACCACCGCCGGCATCATCAAGTTCGACACCGCGCGTCCGACCCAGACCCTGCAGGGCCAGGGCCAGGCCAGCTATGGCAGCCATAACACGATCACCTTCGACGGCGGCGTCGGCGGCCCGATCGTGGCCGACAAGATCGCCTTCCGCCTGTCCGCGCTCTACCAGCACCGCGATAATTGGGTCGACAACACCTTTGCCGGCACCAGCGACGACGGCACCGTCACGCCCAAGAAGAACGCGATGGGCGGCTTCACCGAGAAGGACGTGCGTCTCCAATTGCTGCTCACGCCGACCGACAAGCTCACGGTCCTGCTCTCGGGCCATGCCCGCGATTATGACGGCACCGCGACGCTGTTCGAGCGCGGCTACATCATCAAGGGCTCGAACAAGCCGGTCGGTCCGCGCGATCAGGTCGCCTATGACGAAGCCCAGGACAATCCGCAGGCCTACAAGACCTATGGCGGCTCCGCGCATGTCGCCTACGATTTCGGCGCGGCGACTTTGACCTCGATCACCGCTTATGAAACGACGTCAGGCTATAGCCGCGGCGACACCGATGGCGGCGCCGCCGCCAACTTCCCGGTCAACGGCATACCTAACGGTTTCGGCGAATCGCAGGGCCAGGTCCGCGATCTTGATCAATGGACCCAGGAAGTCCGCTTCGCCAGCAACGGCGAAAGCCGCTTCAAATGGCAGGTCGGCGGCATCTATTTCGACAGCCGCGACATCACCGATTTCTACCAGCGCGCATATTTCCTCAACACCGCCGCGCATAACCCGAACAATTGGGTACGGCTGCACGACGTGAACACGTCGTGGGGCATTTTCGGCCAGGCGAGCTACAAGATCACGCCCGATCTGACGATCACCGGCGGCGTGCGCGAGACCAAGGACAGCAAGAGCACGCGCCTGCTCAAGACCGCAGATACCGCGGCGGGTGCGGTGACCTATACCGGCCGCCGCTTTGTCCGCCTGTCGGACACGCAGCCGAGCTGGGACGTGAGCCTGATGTATCAGGTCGATCCGAACGTCAGCGTCTATGCGCGCGTGGCCAAAGGCTTCCGCGGCCCGACCATCCAGGGTCGTTCGGCGGTGTTCAACTCCGACTTCACCACCGCCAATTCGGAAAAGAATCTGTCGTGGGAAGCCGGATTCAAGAGCAGCCTGTGGGATAACAAGCTGCGCCTGAACGCCACTGCCTTCGCCTATACGGTCAAGGACATCCAGCTCAACGGCAATGACAGCAACGGCAACGGCGTGCTGTTCAACGCGGACAAGGCCAAGGCCTATGGCCTCGAAGGCGATGCCGAGCTGCGCCCGGTCTCCAACCTGACGCTGAGCGCAGGCGCGAGCTACCTGCACAGCGCGATCCACGACAAGAACGTCTATGCGCAGGTTTGCGCCTTGAACGGCGCGATCGTCTGCACCGTCGAGAACGGCCCGATCATCACGAAGACGATCTTCGGGTCGAACGCTTACTTCGCTCCGATCGACGGCAATCCGCTGCCGAACGCGCCGAAGTATAACCTGAACTTCGCGGGCCGTTACGACATCCCAGTCAGCGACGGCAGCAAGATCTTCGTCGCGACCGACTGGAACGTGCAAGGCTACACCAGCTACGTCCTTTACAAGACGAAGGAGTTCACCTCGAACGGCAATTTCGAAGGCGGCGCCAAGCTCGGCTACACCGGCGGCAATGGCCGTTACGAGCTTGCCCTATTCGTGCGTAACCTCACGAACGAGAAGAACCTCAAGGGCGTGATCGAGAATTACATGGCCGCGGTCTATAACGAGCCGCGCATCTTCGGCATCTCGGTGTCGGGAAAATTCTGATCCGGCCTCAAGGCTGAAAAAGAGGTCCGGCGGCATAATGCTGCCGGGCCTCTTATTTTGAGCAGCCGCTCAAGGATCGAATAGCCGTTCTGCGCCATAGCCGATGCATCTCCAATTCGGATCATCGCCTTCGAATATTCACCCTCCGCGGTCGACGGACAGCCGATCTGGCAATGGTCGTCCATAATCCCGCGAGCACGCATGACCGGGATAAAGATCCGGTCGCTGATCGGTTAGAGTCTGTTCGGAACGCGAAGGCGAGCGTTTCGAGGCGCCGAAGGACGTATCCTCAAACAGCCTCTGAATCAGGCCGCCATCCGGATGTTGGTGGCGATGAAGCTGCGGGCGCGGCGCTGGGCCTCGGCCACATCGCGCGCGCTCATGTCCCTCGCTATTTCGGCGCGGGCGGAAGCCGCACGATCGTCGCCGCTCATCGCGGCAAGGTTGAACCATTTATGCGCCTCGATCAGGTCCGAAAGACCGCAGGCGACACCACGATCATAAAAGCAGAGCTGGTCGACGCCGCCGACACTGCCGACATAGTAATCCAGAAACATAGCCCATACCCCGTTACACGACGCCCATGTAAAGCGGGCGACGGTGCATGGCTAAGGCCAGATAGTTAACGGTTAACTAACCTTAATCCGGATTGACGGTTTCTGTTTCGGCAGGGGTCGAAGTGGGGATTGGCGACGCGCCGCCATATATCTGTCCGCCGAGCGAGGAGCCGCGAAAACGCCCATGGCCGCGCCAGCGCGGGCCCTGGCCGGTACTATAGGAAAAGGCAGCTATTCCATTCTGTCCGATCGGCGCAACCATCGTGCCATAAGCGGCGCGCTCGCCACGGCTGCCGACCTCGACGCCGACCTCGCCATGCACGCGCCGGTCGCTTGCGCCATATTGGAGCGACTCATCCCTTGCGCGCGCTGCACCCGCCTCCAGCGCGGCTTCGCGCTGTTCCGGCGTCAACGTGACCGTGCCGGATGGAGTTGCCGCATCTTGCGCCTGCGCGGAAGCGGCGAGCGCGCCGAGGGCGCAGAGAACGGAAGCAAGGCGGATCATGGCGTCACCTGACGCTTACTATCCTGTCGGTCTTCTGAACAGACGCTGCGAATGCGATAGGGCGTTGGTTCAGATGCGTGCCTTTAAAGGCAAGCCCAAGCGGTCGCCGGCGTGGATATGGCCCTGGAAGCGCCGGCGGCCGCGAACCGGCCGCGCCTCTCCGCACGATAGTGTCAGAAGCGATTGTCAGGAGCGCGGCTCAGGCCGCGTCCTTCTCCCGCTGACGCATTTCCTGATTGAGCATCTCCGCCAGCAGGAACGCCAGTTCGATGCTCTGGCTGGCGTTGAGCCGCGGATCGCAATGCGTGTGATAGCGGTCGGCCAGACCTTGTTCGGTCACCGCGACCGCGCCGCCGGTGCATTCGGTCACGTTCTGACCGGTCATCTCGGCATGGATGCCGCCGCCATGCGTCCCCTCCGCGCGATGCACCGCGAAGAAGCCGCGCACTTCGGCCAGGATCCGCTCGAACGGCCGCGTCTTGTAGCCGTTCGCGGCCTTGACCACGTTGCCGTGCATCGGATCGCAGCTCCACACGACCGGGCGCCCTTCGCGCTTCACCGCGCGGACCAGCGAGGGTAGGCCCGCCTCGATCTTGTCATAGCCATAGCGCGTGATCAGCGTGACCCGGCCCGGCGTGCGCGAGGGATCGAGCACGTCGAGCAGGCGCAGCAGCGTGTCGGGATCGAGGCTCGGACCGCATTTGATCCCGATCGGATTGTTCACGCCGCGCAGATATTCGACATGCGCCGAGCCGACGAACCGTGTGCGGTCGCCGATCCATAGCATATGCGCGCTTGTGTCGTACCAGTCGCCGGTCAGGCTGTCCTGGCGGGTCAGCGCCTGCTCATATTGGAGCAGGAGCGCCTCGTGGCTGGTGTAGAAGCTGGTTGCGCGCAGCTGCGGCACCGTCTCCGGATTGACGCCGCACGCCGCCATGAAGCTCAGCGCCTCGCCGATCCGGTCGGCGAGCTGCTGATATTGCGACGCCCAGCCCGAACGGCCCATGAAATCAAGCGTCCAGGCGTGGACCTGCTGGAGGTTCGCATAGCCGCCCTGCGCGAAAGCGCGCAGCAAGTTCAGCGTCGCCGCCGACTGGCTGTACGCCTTGACCATCCGCTCGGGATCGGGCCGGCGCGCTTCCGGCGTGAAGGCGATGTCGTTGACGTTGTCGCCGCGATAGGAGGGTAGGGAGACCCCGTCGATCTCCTCCATGTCGGTCGAGCGCGGCTTGGCGAACTGGCCCGCCATGCGGCCGACCTTCACCACCGGCAGCTTCGAGGCATAGGTCAGGACGACCGCCATCTGCAGCAGCACGCGGAACGTGTCGCGGATATTGTTGGGGTGGAATTCGGCGAAGCTCTCCGCGCAATCGCCGCCCTGGAGCAGGAAAGCACGGCCGTTCGCGACTTCGGCGAGCTCGGCGGTCAGCGCACGCGCTTCGCCCGCGAAGACGAGCGGCGGATACCGGCGCAATTCGCCCTCGGCCGCAGCCAAGGCCTCAGGATCGGGATAATGCGGAAGCTGCCGCGCTTCGTGCCCGCGCCAGCTTTCAGGAGTCCAGTTCGTCGCCATTTTCGCTCTACCTCGCGGGCGCTTTCGCGGATGAAGGCGGGAATGGCAAGGACAAGCCTGCTTTGGGCGCGTGAGGGCAGGGTTTAGCGCCTCCTTCCGCGCGGGGCGGTCCTGGTCTGTCTTGCGGGCATCCCGCGCGCTGGAGTGCGGGCCTGGATTGCTTCGCCTCCTGCTCGCGACGACGGGGTAAATCTGAAGCCGCCCTTGCGAGCCGCGAAAGTGGCGCGACAATCCAGTCCACCGCCCGCCTCGTGTCCAGGTCTGGATCGCCTCGCTCCGTTCGCGATGACGATCACTGTCACAATAACCGCAACTGATCCCCCTCCGGCGGCCGGAACAGGTCCGTCCGTAGCTTTAGTCGCTCGCCTTTCAGGCCCAGCCGGTTGCACGCAATCTTGAACCGCGTCCGCAGCAAGTCCGCCCATGGCCCCTGGCCCTGCATGCGCGTGAAGAAGTTGGGATCGTTGTCCTTGCCACCGCGGATCGACTGGATTGTCGCCATCACCTTCGCCGCCCGATCCGGATGATGTGCATCCAGCCAGGCGCGGAACAAGGGCGCCACCTCGTGCGGCAGCCGCACCGGCAGGAAGAAGGCACCGCGCGCGCCCGCCGCCTTCGCCGCCTCCAAGATATGCTCCATCTCATGGTCAGTGATCTGCGGCACCACCGGCGCGAGGCTGACGAAGGTCGGCACGCCCGCGTCGATCAGTGCCCGCACCGCCGCCAGCCGTTTCGCCGGCCGCGGGCAGCGCGGCTCGAGCGTGCGCGCGGTCGCGGGGTCGATCGTCGGCACCGACACCACCACCGCCGCCAGCGCCTTCGCCGCCATCGGCGCGATGATGTCGAGATCGCGCACCACCCGATCCGACTTGGTCGTGATCGTGAAGGGGTGCAGCGTCTCGGCCAGCACCTCCAGGCAGGCGCGCGTGATCCGCCATTCGCCCTCGATCGGCTGATAAGGATCGGTATTGGTGCCGAACGCGATCGGGCGCGGCACGTAATTGCGCGCCATCAGCTCATGGCGCAGCAAATTGGGCGCGTCCGGCTTGGCGAACAGGCGCGATTCGAAATCGAGCCCCGGCGACAGATCGTGGAAGGCATGCGTCGGCCGCGCGAAACAATAGATGCAGCCATGCTCGCACCCCCGATACGGATTGATCGATCGGTCGAATCCCACGTCGGGCGATTGATTGCGCGTGATGATCGTCCTCGGCCGCTCGACTGTCACGCTCGTCCGCAGCTTCGGCGCCTCGCCATCCAGATCCTCGCACGCATCCAGCCAGTCGCCGTCCGCCTCGCGTGCCTTCAGGTTGAAGCGCTGCGGCGTTGCATTGAGCGTTGCGCCACGGCCGGGCCGGGGAGGGAGAGGGGGCGTTCCCATGGCTGCATGGTAAATGTTCTGCGCGGAACATAGCAAGAACATTCCACGCGTCCGGCCTTTTCGCGTCCGGCGCGAAGCCGTTCGCAGCCTTGTCGCTGGACTTGCGCGCTCAGGCTTGCTCGAACCTTGCACAACCGGACCAAAGGGGGAATCAGATGATCAAGCCGCTGCTCGGCGCGAGCGCCTTCGCGATGCTCGCCACCGCCGCCTTCGCCGCCGAGAAGCCGGCCAAGCCCAATGCGGTGGATGTCACCAAGGCACCCGCCAGCGCCACCGCCTCGCCCGATCGCGGCATCTTGTTTCAGCCGGAGGAGGTGGCGAGCGACGGCAGCGTCAACGCCGGCGGCCAGCGCGTCGACTACAAGGCCTATGCGGGCACGATCATCGTCCATCCCAAGGGCTGGGACGACGCCGCCTGGCGCGAGCAGACGCAGGCCGATCTCGGCGACAAGAAGGGCGTCATGGCCGAAGCCTCGATGTTCTACGTCGCCTATTTCAAGAAGGGCGCGCCCAGCGCGGGCCGTCCGATCACCTTCCTCTACAATGGCGGCCCCGGCTCCTCGACCGTATGGCTGCATATGGGCGCGTTCGGCCCGCGCCGGATCGTCACCGCGGGCGACACGCATTTGCCCGCTGCGCCCTATCAGGTCGTCGACAATGCCTATTCGCTGCTCGATGTGAGCGACCTCGTCTTCATCGACGCGCCCGGCACCGGCTTCAGCCGCATCGCGGGCAAGGACAAGGAGAAGGGCTTCTACGGCGTCGATGCCGATGCCCACGCCTTCCAGGAATTCATCAAGGCCTTCCTGTCGCGCTACAATCGCTGGAATTCGCCCAAATATCTGTTCGGCGAAAGCTACGGCACACCGCGTTCCGCCGTAGTCGTGAACGGGCTGGAAACGGGCGATAGCATCGACTTCAACGGTGTGATCCTGCTCTCACAGATTCTCAATTTCGATCTCGACATCGACGGCGCGGATTCCAATCCGGGGCAGGACCAGTCCTATATCGTCGGCTTGCCGACGATGGCGGCGACCGCCTGGTACCATAACCGGCTCGGCGGCCAGCGCCCGGCCGATCTCGAAGCTTACCTGCACGAGGTCGAGCAATTCGCGCTCACAGATTATGCGCTCGCGCTCAACCAGGGCTCGGAGCTCGATCCCGCGCGCAAACAGGCGATCGCCCAAAGGATGAGCGCCTATATCGGCCTGCCCGCCGATTATATCGCCAAGGCGGACCTGCGCATCACCGGCCCGATGTTTGAAAAGAAGCTCCAGGAGGCGAGCGGGCTGACGACCGGCCGGCTCGACGCGCGCTTCTCAGGCCCCGACATGGATCCGCTGAGCCGCGGCGCCGATTATGATCCGCAATCCGCCTCGATCAGTTCGGCCTATGTCACCGCGTTCAACGATTATGTGCGCAACAGTCTGCATTTCGGCGCCGACCGCATCTTCAAGCCGATCATCGACGTGTTCAAGGATTGGAGCTTCGCGCATGTGCCTCCGGGCGGGACGGTGGCCTTCCCCGGAACGACCAACGTGATGGCCGACCTCGCGGTCGCGATGAAGTACAACCCGACGCTCAAGATCATGGTCAATGGCGGCTATTTCGATCTCGCCACGCCCTATTTCGAGGGCAAATACGAGATGCATCATTTGCCGATCCCGGCCACTCTGCAGGCCAATATCGAATATCATTATTATCCGTCGGGCCACATGGTCTACGCCAACGACGCCTCGGCCAAGGCCCTGCATGACAATGTCGCCGACTTCATCCGCCGGACGGACAACATGCGGTAAATATATGTCCGCCTGTGCGAGCCGGGCAACTCCTTGGCAGGCGGCGCATTGATCTCCCCTCGCAAAGGAGAGTTGCCATGCGTAAATTCCTGTTGGGCGCAGGCGCCGCGCTGATCCTCGCGGCCTGCACAGGGCCCGATTATGTGGGCGGCGGCGTCGCCTATGACGGCTATTATGACGATGCCTATGGCCCGATCTACGATGGTTATTGGGGCGATGGCGACGTCTTCTTCTATCGCGCGCATCGCCACGGCCATTATATCCGCGATACGGGCGGTCATTTCCGCCGCAACCCGGTCATGGGCTTCCATCCGATGCACGTTACCGGACCGGCGTTCCGCGGCGGCCGCGACGGCCGCGACCATCGCTGAGGATCAGCTTTCTTTCAGCCGCGGCATCAGCTCGACGAAGTTGCAGGGCCGGTGGCGGCTGTCGAGCTGCGTCGCCAATATGCCGTCCCAGCCGTCTTTCACCGCGCCGTTCGAACCGGGCAGCGCGAACAAATAGGTGCCCCGCGCCACCGCCGCGGTCGCGCGCGACTGGATGGTCGAGGTGCCGATCTTGGCATAACTCAGCCAGCGGAACAGCTCGCCGAACCCTTCGATCTCCTTGTCCCGCACGCGCGCGAACGCCTCGGGCGTGACGTCGCGACCGGTCAGCCCCGTTCCGCCGGTCGAGATCACGCAATCCACCTCCGGGTCGTCGATCCAGCCATGCAGCCGCGCCACGATCGCGGCCACGTCGTCGGTCGCGATTGCACGGTCGGCCAGGATGTGGCCCGCCTGGGTCAGCCGCTCGACCAGGATCGCGCCCGACGTGTCGCTGTCGTGCGTGCGGCTGTCGGAAACGGTCAGCACCGCGATCCGTACCGGCCGGAAAGGGGCGTCGGGGTCGATCGGCATCAGTTGGGCGCAAGCGCCGCCGGGCCGGCATGGATCGCCTGGCTGCTCGCGGTCTGGGTGGCGCTGCGCGTCGGAAAGGTGGGCCAGCGCCCTTCGGCAAGCGCGGTCAGGCTGGTGGTCGGCGTCCCGGCGCGGCGCTGGTAGATCCAGTAATTGCGCAGCACGATAGCCACATAAGCGCGCGTCTGCGCGAAGGGGATCGATTCGATGAAGAGCAAGGGATCGTTCATCCCCGCGGTCCAGCGCGCGACATTGTTGGGGCCGGCATTATACGCCGCGATCACCCTTGGCAGCAGCCCGTTCGTGCCGCCCGCAGTCGCCAGTTCCTCCAGATAGGATTGGCCATATTCGAAGCTGACCGATGGGTCGTCGAGCGGGCGGACCACATCGCCCTTGCGGCGCGCGATCAATTGCGCGGTCGCGGGCATCAGCTGCATCAGCCCGCGCGCGCCGGAGCGGCTAACCGCATCGGTCCGCATCTCCGATTCCTGCAGCGCATGCGCGTAGACCAGCGCCGGATCGATCCGCCAGCCGTCCGTGGGCGACCAGGCCGGCGTCGGATAGCGCGCCGCTAGGCTGGTATGCGTGCCGGCGGGTGCGTTCTGCGCGAGCCAGACCTGCGTCGCGGGCAGGTTGAGCGCGGCGGCGAACCCGATCAGCTGACCATGTTCTGCGGGCGCGCCGATCCGCGCCTGATAGCGGATCATCTGGTCCGCGAGGTTCGTCTCGCCGATCTCGACCAAAGCGGCGGCGGCACGGAGATTGGGATGACGCAGTAGCGCCTGCATGTCGGTGGCGGCGAGCGCGCCGTCCGAAATATCGGGCGTGCCGAGCGCGGCGCTCGCCAGCATGCCATAAAAGGTCTCGCCGAGTCGGCTCGCCGCTTCCAGCCGCGGCGTGGCCGACGCCGCATCGCCCATCGCGGTACGGCTGCGCGCGGACCAGAACCATCCCGCAGCGCGCGTCTCGTCGTCGCCGGCATTGGAGCCGACGCGGTCGAACGCATCGCGCGCCGCGGCGAAATCGCCCGCGCGCCAGCTCGCAAGGCCGTTGACCCAGGCTGCATCGACCGCCCAGTCGCCCGCGCCCGCCTGCGCCAGCGCCGCCACGCGGCGCGCGGAGGCGTCGTCGCCATTCTGGAAATAGGTCCAGGCGACCTTCTGCCGCCATTCGGTCAGCGCCTCGGGCGAGAGGCTGCCGGCCGCGGCTTCGACCAGCGGCTCGGCACCGGCGGCGTCATTGGCCCTGAGCAAGGGCTGGACCCTCGCCGCAAGCGCGGCGCAGTCGCGGTTGGGCCGGCTCGCCGCGCGCTTGCTCGGCCCTGCCGCGCGCACCAGCGCATGCTGTACGGGCAGCGCCGCGCCGGTCGGGGCGAATTTGGCAAGCGCGGGCGCCTCGGGCAATTCGGGCGCGAGCGCCAGCAAAGCGGCGAGCGCGTCGGGATCGCGCGCCGACGAACTCGCCAGCATCAGCTCCGATCGCGCCATCGGCGTCAGCAGGCCCGCGGGCACGCTCTCCAGTCTGGCTGATGCCGCCTGATAATCGCCGCTGCGAAGCGCCTGAAAAACCTGGCGATAGGTATCACGATCCGCATCGCTGAGCTGGCGCGGGATCGTCGCGGCAACCGGCGACGGCACGATAGTCGGCACGTCGGCCAACGCCGGGGCGGCCAGAGCCAGCGCGAGCGCCGAGAACAGGCGCGCGCGAATCACAGCTTCTCGAACCTTTGCAGGTCGGCCCAGATCAGCGGACGCCACTCGCGCTTCAAGCTCACCAGCCGCGGGTGGATCGTCGCGACGGCCGGCACGGTCGAGACACCGATCGACAGCGCATGCTCAGTATCGCGCGCCTTCGCCGCGGGCTGGCCAAGCAAAGCCTGCACGGGCGCATCCCCCAGCAGCAGCAATTTCTTCGGCGCGATCAGTCCTAGATGGTGCAGCAGCAGGGGTTTAAGCGACTTTTGATGCGCTTCGGAAAGCCGGCCCGAAGTCGGCCGTGCGGGCGAGAATGGGATCAGATAGACCTGCGCGCGCTCGAGCTTGATCGCGCCCAGCATGCGGTCGAACAAGGCACCGACTTCGCCGGAAAGCAGGCTGCCCGATGCGCGATCCTCGGCTTCGGGCATGTCGACCACCACCACGACGCCCGAGGTGGGATCGCCTGCGGCATCGATCCGCGCATTGGCTGGACCGGGGACCGCAGCGTCGCCGAGCAGGAACGCGCGGAACGCTTCGATCGTCTCGGGCAGCGTCACCGAGTTGGCCGGTGTCGGCAAGATGGGGAGCACCTCGACAAGGCTTGCTTCGGCCGCGGCGGGGATGGGCGTGGCGGCAAGCCAGTTGCGTGGGCTATCGTCCGCGAGCGTGTCCACGCCCGCCTCGGCCCACCAGTCGAGCGCGCTCAGGGCGACGCCATCCGTCATTCAAAACACCCCTGCTTCCCGCGTCCCCCGATTTGACGGGAGGTTGACGAGGGGGTCAATCTGCAGGCACCGCCTTTCTGGATGAGGCGTTCGGTCGACACGACGATCGGACGCGGAGAGAGACATGTCGACACGCGAAAGCATGAATTACGACGTCGTGATCGTGGGGGCTGGCCCGGCCGGCCTCGCCGCGTCGATCCGGCTCAAGCAGATCAATCCCACTATCGCGGTCTGCGTGCTGGAGAAGGGGTCCGAAGTCGGCGCGCATATCCTGTCGGGCGCGGTTATCGATCCGATCGCGCTCGACGAACTGATCCCGGATTGGCGCGGGAAAGGCTGCTCGCTCGAGGTGAAGGTGACCGAGAACCATCACTGGTTCTTGAGCCGCACGAGCAAGCGCGGCATGCCGCATCTGCTCCTCCCTCCGTTCATGAACAACAGGGGCACTTACACCGGATCGCTCGGCAATCTCTGTCGCTGGCTCGCCGATCAGGCGCAGGAACTGGGTGTCGAGGTGTTTCCCGGCTTCGCCGCGGCCGAAATCCTGTTCAATGACGATGGTTCGGTGAAGGGCGTCGCCACCGGTGACATGGGCGTCGCGCGCGACGGTACGCACAAGCCTGATTACCAGCCCGGTATCGAGCTCCACGCCCGCTACACCTTCTTCGCCGAAGGTGCGCGCGGCAGCCTGACCAAGGAAGCCAAGCGCCTGTTCGACCTCGAACGCGATTGCCAGCCCCAGGTCTACGGGCTTGGAATCAAGGAACTTTGGGATGTCGACCCGGCCAAGCATGTGCCGGGCCGCGTGATCCATACCCAGGGCTGGCCGCTCAAGGACGAGGTCGGCGGCGGCTTCCTCTACCACCAGGCCAACAACCAGGTCGCCTTGGGCTTCGTGGTCGGCCTGGGCTACCGCAACCCGCATCTGTCGCCCTTCCACGAATTCCAGCGCTGGAAGACGCACCCGGCGATCCGTGCGATACTCGAAGGCGGGCGGCGCGTGTCCTACGGCGCGCGCGCGATCAACGAGGGCGGCTGGCAGTCCGTGCCCAGGCTCGCTTTTCCCGGCGGCGCGCTGATCGGCTGCTCGGCAGGCTTCGTGAACGTGCCGCGCATCAAGGGCACGCACACCGCGATGAAATCGGCGATGCTCGCCGCCGAAGCCGCCGCCGAGGCGCTCGCGGCGGGGAGGGGCAGCGACACGCTCGACGCCTACCAGCCTGCGGTCGAGGCGAGCTGGATCGCCAAAGAGCTCAAAATGGTCCGCAACGCCGAGCCTGCACTCGCCAAATTCGGCGCGTTCCTCGGCACGCTCTGGTCGGGCGTGGATCTGTGGATGCGCCAGCTTGGTCTGGGCCTGCCTTATACGTTCAAGCATCATCCCGATAATGAGGGGCTGTGGCGCAAGGACCTTGTCCGGCCGATCGACTATCCCAAGCCCGACGGAGTGATCAGCTTCAATCGCCTCTCCTCGGTGTTCTTGTCGAACACCAATCATGAGGAGGACCAGCCCATTCACCTCACGCTCAAGGACGCGTCGGTACCGATCGACGTCAATCTCGCGCTCTACGACGCGCCCGAGCAGCGTTATTGCCCGGCGGGCGTCTATGAGATCGTGGGCCAGGAAACCGGGAATCCCCGCTTGCAGATCAACGCCCAGAATTGCGTCCACTGCAAGACGTGCGACATCAAGGATCCCACCCAGAATATCAATTGGGTCGTGCCCGAGGGTGGCGGCGGTCCCAATTATCCCAATATGTAAGGGCGCATTCCTTATGCCGTATCCGTGTTCCGTCCTGCTCCTCGGTCTGCCCGTTCTGGCGCTCGCGTCGCCCGCCTGGGCGGAGAAGCCCACCCCGGGCAGCCTCTATTTGCATGCCCGCGCCGCCGAGGCGCTCGGCGACACGTCGAGCGCCAATGCCGGCTTCGCGGCCCTGCTCGCGCAGGTTCCTGGCAATGTGATGATCGCCAACCATGCCTATCGCCAAGCGGTGCAGGCCGGCGACATGGCTTTGGCGGCGCGCGCGGCGCATGCGCTGGAGGCGCAAAAGGCGGCGCCGCCGGATGCGCGGATCCTGCTCGCGCTGGAGCAGGTCAAGGCGCGCGATTGGGTCAAGGCGCGTGCCGCGACCGAGTTGCTCGCGCAAGACGGCGCCTTCGGCTTCCTGGCACCCTATTTCCGCGCCTGGATCGCCGTCGGTTCGGGCCAGGGCGATGCCGTGACGCTCGTCGAAGGCGGGCGCAGCCTGCCCTTGGCATCGACTTATTATCCGGAACAGCGCGCGCTCATCCTGATTGCGCTCGGCCGCGCCGGTGAAGCCGCGAATGGCCTCCGGCCGGAGGCGGTGCCGCAGCTTCCGGCGCGCGTGAAAGGGCCCGAGGAGGGGCTTTCGCCGCTGCTCGTCCACCTCGCGACCGATCTGGGCCGCCAGCAATATGTACCCGTCGGCATGCTGCTGGCGCGGATGGCGACCTACACCGCGCCCGAAAATGGCTTGGGCTGGATCGTGCTGGCCGAATTGCTTCAGCGGATGCAGCGCGCCGACCTGGCGCTCGCCGCGCTCGACCATGTGGACCCCGCCGGCCCGGCGGCAGAGGATGCGCGCGCGCTCCGCATCGCTTTGCTCAACGACAGCGGCAAGCATGAACAGGCGCTCAACGAGGCATTGGCCGCGACGAAGAGCGCGAGTGCGGGCATCGACGATTGGGGCCGGGCAGGGGATCTCTATCTGGTCCTGTCCAAGCCCAATGAGGCGGCGCAGGCCTATGCCAAGGCGCTGGCCCTCGCCGAAGCCGCGCATGCGCCGGCCGACGTCCTGTGGCCGATCCTGCTCCAGCGGGGCGGTGCGCTCGATCTGGCGGGCGACTGGCCCGCGGCCAAGGCGGCCTATGAGCGTGCCTATGCGATTGCGCCCGGCCAACCTACCGTGCTGAACCAGGTCGGCTATTCGGAGATCGAGCATCACGAAGACGTCGCGCGGGCGAGCGCGATGATCGCGAAGGCGAGCAGCCTGCGCCCTGACGACCCCGCCATCACCGATTCGCTCGGCTGGGTTCTCTATCTCCAGGGCAAGGGCGAGCAGGCTATCCCGCTCCTGGAAAAGGCGGCGGCGGGCGATCCGGCCGAGGCGGCGATCAACGAGCATCTCGGCGATGCTTACTGGTCGGCGGGGCGCGTCTATGAGGCGCGTTATGCCTGGCGCGCGGCGCTGCTGACCGCCGATGACAAGGACAAGGTGCGGCTCACTGCCAAGATCGACACCGGCCTCGACAAAGCGACGGCGGCGCCCTGATGGCGGTCGAAACCGCCTTCGCCAAGATCAACCTCGCACTCCACGTCCGCAGGCGCGAGGATGATGGCTATCATGCGATCGAGACGCTGTTCGCCTTCGCGGAGGATGGCGACAGGCTCAGTCTTACCGACGAGCCCGGGCTGCATGTCACCGGCCCGTTCGCGACCGCGCTGAGCGAGGGCGATAATCTCGTCACCCGCGCGGCGGAAGGCTTCGCCGAGATAACGGGCAGCTCGGCGGGGAGCGGCTTCCTCCTCGACAAGCGGCTCCCGGTCGCGGCGGGGATAGGCGGCGGCTCGGCCGACGCGGCCGCCGCTTTGCGCCTGCTCTGCGCGCGCGATGGCATCGATCCCGGCGAGGAGCGCGTCCGCGCGCTCGCCGCACGCCTCGGCGCGGACGTTCCCGCCTGCCTCATCTCTCGGCCTGTGCGCGGCGAGAAGCGCGGCGATAGCCTCATCCCGCTCGAGGGCGTACCGAGCGGCCAGCCCCTGCTGCTGGTAAATCCGATGCGCCCGCTCGCGACCGGGCCGGTCTTCGCGCGCTGGGACGGCGTGGACCGCGGACCGCTCGACGATGGCGACCCGATCGAGGCGGCGCGCAAGGGGCGCAACGATCTCGAATTGCCCGCGATCGCGATCATGCCGGCGATCGGCGAGATACTGACCCTGCTCACCGCGCAGGACGGGGTGCTGCTCGCGCGCATGTCAGGCTCGGGCGCGACCTGCTTCGCCTTGTTCGATCTCGAGGCGTCGTGCGAAGCGGCGGCCGACGCGATTGCGGCACGGCATCCGGATTGGTGGCTGATGCGGACGCGGCTGCGGTGAGCGAGGCCTGGCAGGACATAAAGGGCGATCCCGCCTCGGCAATGTTGCTGATCGCCGATCACGCCTCCAATCGCCTGCCCGAGGGCGTGGATCTTGGCGTGCCCGCCAGCGCTATGAACGACCACGTCGCGCTCGACATCGGCGTCGCGCCTCTGGCGACGTCGCTCTGCGCATCCCTCGGCTGCGCGGCCGTTCTCGGCGGCATTTCGCGGCTGTTGATCGATCTCAACCGCGAGGATCATGCGCCGGGGCTGATCCCCGAGACGAGCGACGGCGTCCTCATCCCCGGCAATGCCGGCCTGACCTCCACCGACCGCGCATCCCGGATCGCCGCCTATTGGCGGCCTTATCACGATCATATCGCTGAAAGGATATCAGAGGATCGGCCGAAGCTCCTGATTTCGCTGCACAGCTTCACGCCGCGTCTTGCCACGAGTGCCGAGGCTCGGCCCTGGCAGATCGGCATCCTCTACAATCGGGACGAGCGCGCTGCGCGCGCCGCCTTGCCCTTGCTCGAGCAGGCCGGGATCGTCGCCGGCGATAACCTGCCTTATTCGGGCAAGGTGCTGAACGCGACGATGAACCGCCATGGCGAGGGCAATCATATTCCCTATCTGGGGATCGAGGTGCGGCAGGATCTGATCTCGGAGGCCGACGGCGTGGCGCTCTGGAGCCAGCGGCTCGCGCCGATCATCCGCATTGTGCGCGATCGGGTGGCGCATGACTGAGGCCTTCCCGATCCTCACCGCCGCCGAAATGCGCGCGGCCGAGCAGAAGGCGATGGTCGGCGGCGTCTCGGTTGACGCGCTGATGGAGCGCGCCGGCGCGGCGATTGCCGAGGCGGTGTGGCGTATCGCGGGCGGAAGCGAGATCCTGGTCCTGTGTGGACCGGGCAACAATGGCGGCGACGGCTATGTCGCCGCGCGCTTGCTCAAGGAACGCGGCGCGCATGTCCGGCTGGCGGCGTCCGCGCCCGCCAAGGCGGAGGCGGCACGCCGCGCGGCGGACCTATGGGACGGCCCGGTCGAAGCGCTCGCCGATGCGAAGCGAGCGGCGACGTTGGTGGATGCCTTGTTCGGCACCGGCTTGGCGCGTCCGCTCGATCCCGAAACCGCCGATGCGCTGACGCGGCTCTGCCGGGGCGCGCATCGCCGGATCGCGGTCGACTTGCCGAGCGGGATCGCCACCGACGATGGCAAGGTGCTAGGCGTGGTGCCCCATTTCGATCTCACGATCGCGCTGGGTGCGCTCAAGCCGTCGCACCTGCTCCTTCCTGCTGCGGGATATTGCGGCCAGGTGGCGGTGGCCGACATCGGCCTTGGCAATATCGGCGCGCCGATGCATCGCATCGTGCGGCCGAAGCTCGCCGCGCCAGACCATCAGGCGAACAAATATAGCCGGGGCAAATTGCTCGTGCTGGCAGGCGACATGCCCGGCGCGAGCCTGCTGGCAGCGCTCGCCGGACAGCGCGCCGGTGCCGGCTATGTTGAACTGCTCGGTTCGGAAGCCGAAGCACCCCCGCACGCGCTCGTCCGGCGCGGCTGGAGCGCGAAGGCAGTCGAGGACGATCGCATCGCGGCGATCGTGGCAGGTCCCGGGCTTGGGCGCGGACGGCAAGCGCGCGAACGGCTGGATGCGGCGCTCGCGACCGGCAAGCCGCTGGTGCTCGATGCCGACGCGCTGACCCTGATCGGCAAGACGCGGCATAACCGCCTCGCCGACCATGTCGTCACGCCGCATTGGGGCGAATTCGTGCGGATGTTCGGCGATAACGGGCAGGATCGCCTAGCCCAGGCGCGTGCCGCCGCCGCCAAATCGGGCGCGATCGTGCTGCTCAAGGGCGCGGACAGCATCGTCGCGCATCCCGACGGGCGTGCGGCGATCGCCGCACTCGCGCCGTCGTGGCTGGCAAGCGCGGGCACCGGCGATGTGCTGGCGGGCATCATCGGCGGTCTGCTTGCCAATGGGCTTGAACCTTTCGATGCGGCGCAGGCGGGTATCTGGCTGCATGCGGAGGCGGCACGGCTCGCCGGACCGATGCTGATCGCGGACGATCTGGTGTCTCGGCTGCCAATGGCTATAGCCGCCTGTCTGTGACCCTTTCCCAAGTGATCAAGCTCGCTGCGCGCGGCGACGGCGTTACCGCCGATGGCCGCCATGTCGCGCTCGCCGCACCGGGCGACATGGTCGATATTGCCGCCGAGATCATCCCCGGCCCGCACCATGTCTCACCGCCGTGCCGGCATTTCCCGAAGTGCGGCGGTTGCCAGCTCCAGCATATCGATGATGCGAGCTACGCCGATTATCTGGTCGAGCGCATCGCCTCCGCGCTGGCTGCGCAGAAGCTGGATATGCCCGAAATCCGGACCCCGCATCTCTCGCTGCCGCGCACGCGCCGCCGCGCTTCGCTTCGCGCCGAACGACTCGGCAAAAGGATCGTGCTCGGGTTCAACGAGGCGGTCAGCCACTACATCGTCGATATCCGTGAATGTCATATCCTGCTGCCTGAGCTGTTCGCCCTGGTCGATCCGCTGCGGACTTTGCTCGGCACGATGCTGGGGCCGCGCAAGAGCGCGAACGTGCATCTCGCCTGGACCGATCAGGGCGCCGACCTCGCGATCGACGGGGTCACGGTCGACGGCCTCGCCGCGCACGAAGCGCTGACTGATTTCGCGCAAGCCCACCGGCTCGCGCGCATCGCGATCGACGAAGGCTATGGCAGCGAACCGCGCTGGGAGCCCGAACCCGTCACCACCACGATCGCGGGGGTCGCGATCGGCCTACCGATCAAGGCTTTCCTTCAGGCCACTGCCGACGGTGCCGATGCGCTCACCGACGCGGTCCGCGAGGCGCTGGGCGATGCGGCCGTCGTGGCGGATTTGTTTGCGGGACTCGGAACGTTCGCGGTGCCGGCATCGGCGACCGCGCGCGTCGTGGCGGTCGAGGGTGCGCGCGATGCCGCGCTCGCCTTGCGTCTGGCCGCGAATCGGACGGGACGCCAGATCGCGGTCGACCATCGCGATCTGTTCCGCCGGCCACTGTCCGACGAGGAATTGGCGCGGTTCGACGCGGTCATCCTCGATCCGCCGCGCGCAGGCGCCAAGGAGCAGGCGCCCGCGCTGGCGCGCGCCGACATGAGCCGCGTCGCTTACGTCTCCTGCAATCCCGCCACCTTCGCGCGCGACGCGCGGACCTTGGTCGAGGGCGGCTGGCGGATCGACTGGATCAAGCCGGTCGGCCAGTTCCGCTGGTCGACGCATGTCGAGCTCGCGGCCGCTTTCCGCCGTAACTGAACTACTAAGTTAGCGATAACGTAAGAGATTTCCATTTATGGAGGAGAGATGTTCCCCTCGGATACCTCTCTTACCTCGCAGCGCGCGCCGGAAGCTCTCACCGCCATCGTCGGCGACATCGGGCGCCAGACGATCCGTCTGGCGCTGACCGATTCGGCAGGCGAGCTTCGCCGCGACACGATCAAGGCCTATGAAGCCGCGACCCAATCGACCATTTCGGGCGCGTTGACCACCTTCGCGCGCGAATGCGGTCTCAACGTCCTGCCGCGCCGTTGCGCGCTCGCCGTGTCGGGCGCTACGCGCGGCGACACGATATCGATCACCAACAGCCGTTGGTTCGTCTCGCGCAGCGGCCTGCGTTCGATGCTGCAAGGCGATCCGATCCTGATCAACGACTTCGCCGCGATCGCCTGGTCACTGACCTCGCCCAAGGGCAGCGCGCGGATCGACCGCACCGATCAGGGTATGATCTGCCCGGCGACGAAGGCGGGCACCTACTGCATCATCGGTACCGGCAGCGGCTTGGGGGTAGCGGTCGTCCAGCGCGACGAATTCGGCCATTACAGCGTACTCGCGACCGAGGCGGGCCATTGCTCTTTCACGCCAAGCGTGAGCGACTGGCCGCCGGTGATCGAGATCATGCGGCGCAGCGCCATCTGCCAGACCGCCGAACACTATATGTCGGCCGCCGGTCTGCACCGTACCTATCTGGCCTGCGCCGAGCATCTCCGCATCGAGCCGCGCGCCGCCAATTCGGTCGAGGTGATGCGGCTCGTGGAAACCAGCCGCGACGTGGCGGCCGTCAAAGCGGTCGACCTGATCGCGCGTGCCTTGTGGCAATTTGCGGGAAATATGGTGCTGAGCCACGGCGCTTGGGACGGGGTGATCCTGACCGGCAGCCTGACCCACGCGCTATCCAAGGTGCTGCGCCAGCAGCATGTCCGCGATCAATTCCTGGTGGCTGGCCCTTATGTCCGCGAATTGCAGCGCGTGCCGTGCGGTTTCGCCAGCTTCGATCACGCCGAGCTGGAGGGCGCGGCCCAGGCGCTTTTGCTCCGCGATCGGGCACAGGTGCGATCAACGGTTGCCGCCGCCGCCTGAAACCGGCACTTTGCTTGGCAGTTGACCGTCCCAGGAGAGGAGGCCCGCGCATGAACATTTCCAAAGGCGGCATTGTCGAACGGATCGCGCGGGTGCTGGCCGGGCAAAGGCTCAGCGCCAACGCAGATGGAAACAATGCGCATGCCGCCCCGGATGTGGATGTGGCATGGCGCGATCATGTCGACGATGCGGTCGCCGTGCTGCGCACAATGCGCGAGCCCGACTCGCG